>ERZ791934.106-NODE-106-length-107152-cov-3.794990_pt1 | contig 107152 bp, 97 predicted proteins | sample MGYA00510125_ERZ791934 | MGnify/ENA primary metagenome ERZ791934 (study PRJEB30046, sample SAMN00993240) | human gut metagenome | study: EMG produced TPA metagenomics assembly of the A metagenome-wide association study of gut microbiota in type 2... | reverse complement strand
CACTTTACATACGCCTTCGTTTCCATAGATTATTAAATCACCAGTTTCGTACAAATGATTTCCCCCTTCTCTCTTACTACATAAAAAGACGCGTCACTTGCGGGCAACAGGACTGAGCGTTCCCCAAACAAACAACACGTCGCCTAATTTATTTTAACATACACTTATATATATGTGCAGAGAACTCATTTTATGACTCCAAACAGGGTCTGACACAAAATTTTAAACTCCTGAACCGCCCTTTATATCTCAAATAAATCGTTGAGGGCTTCACTCATGGTCGGATGCGTAAAGATCTGATCTTTTAACACATGATAATCTGCGCCTAAATCCATGGCCAGTTTCACGGTATTAATCATCTCATAAGATTCTTCACAAAAGAGCATCGCGCCGAGAATCAGATTGGTATCAGCGTCAATGATCGCTTTTAACAGACCTTGCGGATTTTTCAGCACCTGTGCCTTGGGAATGGCTGCTGCCGGCAGCTTGGCTATTTTTACGCGGTATCCGGCTTTGCGTGCTTCTTCCTCATTCAGTCCAACTCTTGAGAAGGACGGGGTGAGGAATACGCTGTAGGGCACATTTTTTCTTCCCGCCTGTGAATACTGCCCGCCGTTCATCTGCGACCAGATGATGCGGAAATCATCTAATGAAACATATGTAAACTGGAGGCCTCCCTTGGCGTCACCCATAGCCCAGATATTTTCTGCCGTAGTCTTCAGATTCTCATCTACGATGACGGCGCCTCGCTTGTCTAATTCCACACCTGCCTTGTCAGCCTGCAGTTCTGCAGTATTGGCTTTTCTGCCAGTTGCGATGAGAACCGCCTCCCCTTGAAGAACAGTCTCTTCACCCCTCCAGTTTAAAAGGACTTCTGCCTGACCGCTTTGAGCTGTAACTTTCTCTGTTTTAGCACCAAAGTAAAAGCTGACGCCTTTTTCTTCGAGGACCTCTTTTATCGCGTCGGCGATGTCTCTATCTTCTCTCGGAATAAAAACCTCTCCATCCTGGACGACAGAAACCTTTGCCCCGAAACCTGCATACATCGATGCAAATTCTAATCCGATATAACCACCGCCGATGATGACCAGACGTTTTGGCAGCTGGTCCAAATCCATCAGAGACGCACTCGTATAGACATAAGGGTTATCAGCCAAACCTTCGATGGCCGGAATGACCGGTGTGCCGCCGGTGTTGATAAAGATCTTTTCCCCCTCAATGGCGACAGTTTCCTGATCCGTTACAATCTGCACCACTGTATTGGAAACAAAAGAAGCCTTGCCCAAAATCACGTCAATATTGGGATTATCGGCTAGTTTGCCGTAATTTTTTCGGCGAAGCATATCTGTCAGACGACGTTTCTCTTCAATAGCCAGACGGTATTTTTCAGCCTTTTCTTCAAATGAAGCTTCTGTCTCGAGAGCCGCCAAGCCTGAACTTCTGACCAAAGATTTAGAAGGAATACAGCCCACGTTGATGCAGGTGCCTCCGTACATTCCAGCGTCTTTTTCAATCATGGCTACTTTGCTGCCTCCAGCGGCGAGTTTGCCCGCCAGTGTCTTTGCGCCTTTACCAAATCCAATCATAATTGCATCATACTTTTTCATGGTCAATCCTCCTTAAAAATCTTTTGATTAATATCCTCGATGGTAATTGATTTGAGTCGTGCTCTGCACTCTTCATTGAGTCCTTCATAGATTCCGTCCATAATCCCCGCCATACCAGAAGCAATCAGGCATTTCATCTCAGGATTACCGGACTTCCAGGATGCTTTGACAAAATCCACGTCTAAAGCATCTCCAATTTGGCAGAGGTTGATTTCTTTTGCATCCTTGGCCATAGAATATCCGCCTTTGACCCCCTCTTTCGTGGTCACAAAACCGGCTTTTTTCATCTTTGCCATCACTTTTCTGATCCGCACAGGGTTGGTACAGACGTTTTCCGCCAGAGTCTCGCTATCCAGCGTTTCACCTTTGTGATTTAAAAACACCAGTGCGTGCACTGCTATGGTAAATTCACTTGTCATTTTTTCTCCTTTTCCGTAACGCCCCTGTCGGGCAGTTTTTGATACAATCGCCGCACCTGATGCATTCTGGGCTGTTGGGGTTCTCCCATACGTTAATGTCCATTTTGCAGGCATCCTGGCACTTACCGCATTTTACGCACTTTGCCGTCTCTACCTCAAATCGCTGAAAGGCAATGGGGTTAAACAGGCCGTATGCCGCGCCCAACGGGCACAGGTATTTGCAAAATGGCCGGTATACCATCACTGACAGCAAAACCAAGATGATGAGAATCGCCATCTTCCAGGCGTAGAGAAAACCGATGGTCTGCCGCAGCGGTTCACTGGCAAGGACGAGAGGAATCCCGCCCGCCAAAGTCCCGCTAGGGCAGATATATTCACAAAACCAGGGTTTTCCCTGCCCGAACATGTCTACTGCAAAGAGCGGGAGCAAGATGACAAATACAAGCAAAATTACGTATTTCAGCCATTTAAGGACATTGTGTCCCGGCAAGTTTTTCATTTTCTTCACAAATGGGATCTTGTAAAGCAGGTCCTGTACAAGCCCAAAGGGGCAGAGCCAGCCGCATACAAATCTTCCTAAAAGAGAACCGAACAGCAGCAAGAAGCCGATGACGTAAAAGGAAAATTTATAATCTCGGCTCCCCAGCACTGCCTGCAATGAGCCGATGGGACAGGAGCCCAATGCGCCCGGGCAAGAATAGCAGTTGAGTCCGGGCACACAGAGATTCTTTGTCGGACCGGTATAGATCTTTCCTTGCACAAATCCGATCAGATAACCGTTGGTCACGGCTGTAAAGACTATCTGTACCCATAATCTCGTTTTATCTCTCGTCTTCTTAATCACTTTAACCAATTCCGATACACTCCAGACATATTTTTGTCGCCTTCATAAATACAGTTGCCATCTCTCCCCGCATAGCTCCAGCAACAATAAATATGATACCAGAGACCGCCAGAGCACCGGCAAATAGCGTTCTTCTCATAATGCCTCCTCCTAAATCTGACGCAGTAGATCGTCGATGATTTTTTTCCAGTTCGACTCGCTTTTGGAACCTGTAATCACCTGGCCCACCTGATTTCCGTTCTTATCCACAAAGAAGGTCGTCGGCACGACCTGGACATCCTTTAATGGGCCATTCACTAAATCCGTGTTTAAGACGATATGACTATAATCGGCGCCGGTCTCTTCAACGATTTCTTTGGCCGTTGCATCCTCTGCATCGTAGGTGTCGCTGACGATACCGACAATCTGAAAGCCTTTATCCTGATATTCCTTAGAAATCTTCCCCAGGTCCGGCATTTCATCGATACACGGTCCGCAGTAAGTCGCCCAGACGTTGACCATGGTCAAATCTGCTTTTGCAAAAATATCCTCTGTAACTACGCCGCCGCCCAGAAGTTCACCCTCAAAATCTTCAAATCCTGCGCTGCTTCTTTTGTCTGCCGGCTCCACGTCTTGTGTATCACTGCCGCAGGCAGCCATGGTCAGCACAGCGATCATCACCACAACTAAAACACCTGCAATTTTCCTGCATTTTTTCATCTCCATCCTCCTAATCTGTTACTTAGTTATTTACAGTTATCCTTTTCTGTAATTATAAATGTTACAGTTAAGATTGTCAATGGTTTTTTGCATATTTTTCTATTGCATAAACGCCTGCCCTTGTTGCCGACAGTTTCAACTGCATCTGCCAGCTTTTAAACATGCTTAATACAGATTCCGCTCTACAAAGGATTGAAACCCTTCCAGCAGATAAGCGTAGTCCTCCGGGTGGTAGTAAAAGTGTCTCGACCTGCGCAGGACAGAGACTTCCACTTTTCTGTTGCCCTGCAGATATCTGATGGTGTTCATAGAGACTAGCTCATCATTTTCAGACTGAAAAACATAGCAGGGAACATCCAGCAAAGGCAGCAGTCCTCTCGTTCTTTTGATTTCCTTGAACAATTCCATATAACGAGGCAGCCATCCCGCATAAGACCAGACTTTCCTGCTGGGCTCCATACTGTAAGCGTTTCTGGCTGCTACAGCTACGGCATCCTCTTCAGATACGCGGTCAAAGATGACTTTCAAAGAGTTAAGCGGGGCAGAAGCCCGCAGAAAAAGTTTTAGCGGCACTGCCATCAAAAATAATCCTCTCACCTTTTCCCGGTGGGCGACTGCCTCTGAAAGGGCAAAAAGCGTCCCCATGGAATGGGCCACAATGAGAACATGATCGTACTGTTCGCTCAGATGATGCATGATACGGCTGACCTGACTCTTCCACTGCTCCATGGATGAATGAGAAAAGTCTTTGGCCGTTTTCCCATGTCCATCCAGAAGAATATTAAAAATCGACCAGGAGGCGGGAACGAGAGGAATAAAATCGCGAAAATGCTCTGGCGTCCCCAAAATCCCGTGTATGAATAAAACCGCAGTATCACTGCCGGCAATTTCCCTGATATAAGGTTTATGTGACAATGAAATCACCCCTTTGCTAAATGCAGAACATGCCGGACCAACTCGTTCTCGCCACTCGTCAGTCCAGCATGTCTATTTCTTATATATGATTCTATTTCTTATCCTTACCGCATGCACCATTGAGTACGATCCAAAGCACGAAGGCGCCTGCCGCACAGATGATGATGGCCAGAAATGTGGTGTCATATTTTCCGCCTGCGCTCTCAACCAGCTTGCTGGAAATCATCGGTCCCAGGATTGCCGCCGGAATCAAAGAGAAATTTCCTAAGCTGAAATTTACAGGGAAATGCTTCGGTCCGTATTCCCGATTGATAAAGGCAGAAGAAATCGTTGGATTTCCGCCGTAGGAAATACCCATGCACAGAAGGCCCAGTAAAATCAATATCATCGCAGAAGTCTTTGCTCCGAAAAACAGAGATACGCCGGCCACAGCCATGACGACCATGTTAATCAGCATGGTATTTTTTCTTCCCAGTTTGTCAAAGACACCGCCGATGATAACGCGCCCTGCCCCGTTAAATACGGAAACCACCATACCTACGATAGCCGGTGCGCCAAAAGCGATTGCGATAGACGCCGCACTGTTGATGACCATCAGACCGGCAGAGTTGGCTATAATACACCAGATGATAAAAATCCAGAAAGAAGATGTCTTCAGCATTTCGCCTGTCGTCATCCCTTCCAGCGCGGGAGCCGCCCCGCCTTCACCCTTTGGCGCCTCCGGATTCTTTATAAACAGAGAACCGACTACCAGGACAACAAAGATGATAATGCCCAGAATCATAAAGGTGGTAAATACTCCTTTGCTCGCAACTAAGCTGGTAGCCACGCTGCCCAGAATCAGAGCGCCCAGGCCGAACCCCATCATCATGATGCCAGATGCGAGACCCGGCTTGTCAGGAAACCACTTGTTCATCGTCGAAATAACGCTGTTGTAGCTGAAGCCTACGCCCGTACCGCCTAGAACGCCATAGCAGACATAGAGCATGGTCAGGCTGGAAGCGGAATTTTCAGGATTCAAACGGGACACACCGAAAAAGCCTATCAGAAGCAGAAGGCCCGATATCATAATGATGTATTTCGGTTTTAATTTCGCCGATAATTTACCTGCTACGAATCCGCCTAAACAGAAAAATACCATAGAAATCGTGAACGTCATGGATAACTGGGACAAAGACCAGTCAGGATAGACTTGACCAAATGGTTCCTTAAACAGAGACCATCCGTAAATCAACCCACAGAAAATCAGTAAGATTGTACCTACGCCCAGGTACAGCCATCTCTTGTTATTAGACATTGGAATACTCCTCTTCTACTAAAATTCTGGCTGTTTCTAAGCCAGTAAGAACACGTAATGCTCCGTTTGCCAGGGAATCCATTTCCTTTTCGCCAGGAATGACTTCTACTGGTGCAATAAATTCGACTCGTTCTTTGACGGCTTTTGTGATATAGCTTGAATACGCAATACCGCCGGTGAGAACAATATAGTCAATTTTTCCATTCACGTCGACAGACAGTTTCGCAATATTCTTTGCAATATTCAGAGCCATCGCGTCGTAAACCAGCTTCGCATGCTCATCTCCTGCTAAGACCAGCCTCTCTACCTCTCTGGAATCTGCAGTGCCAAAGTGAGAAACCAGACCGCCTTTTCTCTGCATCTGTTTCATCATGTCGTCTTTATTTTCATATACGTCGTAGCAGTAATCTATCAGGCTGTAGCCTGGAAGTCCACCAGCTCTTTCCGGTGAAAATGGTCCTTCGTCATCAGAAATCATGTCCACCAGCCTGCCGTGTGCGAAGAGTCCGACGGAAATGCCGCCGCCCAAATGAACGCTGAGGATGTTGTGATCTTTGTAGTCAATGACTTTCTGCTCGCAAAGGTTCAATACTGCAGCCCTCATATTCAGATTATGGCCTCTGCCGATTCTGAATATATCTTTGATACCGGTAATTCTGTAAATTTCTTCCATCTCATCTACTGCCACCGCATCGTAGATATAGGCCTTGCAGTTGGCCTTCTGCGCAATTCTGTAAGCGATGGGTGCGCCCAGGTTAGAGGCATGGTGCAGCTGAGGTCTATATTTCAGACAGTCCAGCATATATTTGTTCACCTCATACGCGCCGGTGTGAACTGGCGGCAGAAGACCGCCTCGGCCTACGACAGCGTCAAAGTCTTCAATCCGTTCGCCGTGTTCTCCACAGCATTCTTTCACCAGATCTGCTCTGAAGTCCATCTGTGAATAGATATCAGCAAAAGGGGCCAGCTCTTCCTGTGTATGGGAAATGCTCTCTACCCACTGCTGATCCCTCTCCAGATAAACGGCGACCTTCGTGGAGGTGGACCCTGGATTGATGACCAATATTCTATAGTCCATCGGTGTTTCTCCTTTCTTAGTGCTCAATCAGATTTACGAAATCAAAGAAGCCAGCGCCAGAGAAACAAATTTTTCTTCTGTAGATGCGCTTCTCGAAGTCAATACAACGGGCACTTTTGCCCCGATTACTACGCCGGCCATCTTGGAGCCGCCGCACAGGACCATGGCCTTGTGCATCATGTTGCCCGCCGCAATCGTAGGTGTCAGGAACATATCAAATTCGCCGCAGTAAGGACAATCGTATTTCTTGACGGCAGCGATTTCCTTGCTCATGGCAATGTCAAAGGAAATCGGTCCAACAACATCGCACCCCGGAATCTCACCGTTCTTATTCATCTCAACCAGAGCAACCGCGTCGGTAGTTTCCACCATTTTCGGATTTACCTTCTCTACGGCGGCCAAAACTGCGACAGATGGATTTTCGACGCCCAATTTATGCAGAACTTCCACACAGTTCAATATGATGTCCTGTTTCTGCTCCAAGGTAGGGTAAGGAATCATACCGCCATCGGAGACGGCCAGCAATTTGTTCATCTGCGGTACTTCGGTATATGCGAATACGCACATCGCTCTGCCCGTATGGAGACCGTTTTCTTTCTTGACCAGAGGTTTCAATACGTCCTTGGTATCTACCATCCCCTTCATAATGAATTCCGCCTCGCCCTTTTTTATCAGTTCAACGGCTTCTATGCCGCAGTCAGCCGCAGTTTCGGCGTTGATGATCTTATAATCCTCCGGAACTTCGCCTAACTTTCTGAGCACCGTTTCAATTTCCGCCACGTTTCCGATCAAAATCGGCTTTACAAGATTTATTTTCTCTGCTTCTATAATCGCACACAATACGTGTTCATCTGCTGCACCGGCGACAGCGACGGTCTTTGTATGCGGATTTTCCTTACATTTTTCAACCATTTCACTAAATTTGCTATAAGCCATTCTTTATCTCCTTTTGTAAAACAATGCGAACCTTTGCTTCATCTGTCATTATTTCCATTATACTATTTATTTTAACGAATCCTATGATCAATGTCAAATTATTTTTTAGGTTTTATAACTTTTTGTTTGATGCCCTTCTTTGTGCTGTCCGCCTCTCCCTGGACCCATAACAAAAAAACAGACAAAATTCCCTTACATTTTGTCTGTTTTTCTGATGACTTATTTCATAAACCGTTCTCATTGCTTTCTTTCGTGATTATTTTAGTAATACTATTCAAAAAAGTCAAGCAATTTTAGTATATGCACAACAATTTTATTATTTTTTCTAGTCAGAATACCAATTTTTTAACTATTCAGATTTCCTCTATCAAATGCATCAACTGCTGATACTTCTCTTCCAATGAGCCGAAGAGATCATAAGCTGCCTGAGGCGCGCCGCTGCGAAAATGCTGCATCATCTCGTCAGTAATGGCAAAAATCGGCGTCAAACCCAGATTGGCAGAAACACCCTTCAGGGTGTGGATATGCATCTGCGTTTCTTCATCGTTTCCTTCTTCTTTCGCTCTGACAGCATCGGCAAAGCTGGTATCCGATGTAAATTTCTTGAGTATCCGTTTGTACAAATCCTCGTTATTCATAAATCTTTCCATGGTGCCAGATACGTCGACTCCGTTGGCACTTAATTTATCTAAGTAGTCGCTCATCTATATCCCTCTTTTCGTTTGCTGACAAGGTAGATTGTCACAGGGATAATCGCAGCAAAGCTAAATACTAAACCGCACAGGATACATACGAATTTTGTAAATTCTTTTTTATCTTTTCTAAACATCATTCCGCCCTCCTTATGTCATCATACCATAAAACCATTCGAGGGTCAATGAATGTTGTCCTGCACTTACGGCACTTCGAGCTGCAGTTTTGACTGCCTTCTAAAGTAAACCAGGAGGCCATCATGTCGCCGTGGAAAGATGCCAAAACCCAGCGCCTTCCCCGCCCTGCTCATTTCTTTTGCTCCCACATTCTGCGCGACGAAGGCCGACATGGCCTGCATAAAGAAGATGGGACGATGCCAAAGGGAATTGACGATCAGCCAGGATCACCAGAAGGGAAGTTCCGATTGTTGCACAGGTATACATCCTTTCTTTTTTCAACAGAAAAGCCGAATAAAATCCTGGGCGCACCCAGCATCTTATCCGGCTTTATACTTGCGATGATTAGCCATCTCCGATGGACAAAATCAGTCTAACATCAACACCAGCCATTGTCAAGAGGTAGGATTAGGCTTCTTTTTCCGCCTGTTTCTTGAAGTAAACGTGATACAGAATGTAGCCTACAATCGGAATGACGACGCCGATTACAGAATTCATCGGATCTTCCCAAAGGGTCGTGACCAACACTACGAGAGAAAGCAAAATGGTCACTGCCGGCAGCACCGGATATCCCCACACCTTATACGGTCTCTCCATGTCAGGATATTTCTTTCTGAACACATATACGGACGATACACCCAGTGTATAATAAATCCAGGCGCAGAATGCAACCAGCGCAGTCAGCTGTTCAAAGGTTCCAAAGAGAATCAGCAGCGAGGATACGATCATTGTGGCAATCTGCGCGTTAACTGGCGTGCCAGTCTTAGGGTTGATCTTTGCGAAGACTTTAAAGAATCTCTTGTCTCTGGCCATGGCGAAGTATTCTCTCGGATAGGCTAGAATACAGCCGTTGCAGGAGCCGAAAATCGCAATCAGCGCGCCTACTGTAACTAATACGGCGCCTGGTCTTCCGAAGAGGGCTTCTGCCGCCATCGTTCCAGGGGCTTCTGTCGCTACGATTTCGTCAATCGGCAGCACTTTCAGCAGCGCGAAGTTAAATAGTACGTAGACCAGGGTAACGCCTAATACGCCAATGGTTACAGCTTTCGGCAGGTCTTTTTTCGGGTTTTTCAACTCTTCTGATACGATGTATACGGAGCTCCACCCGTCATAAGCCCACAGCGCCGCTACGATGGCCAGCGCAAAAGCACTCAGTGGGTTTAGGCCCTGTCCAGGAACGATATCCATCGGATTGTTCATCTTGCCCATGATGAAGCCGCAGGCGATGATAATTGCGATTGGCACCAGCTTGGCAATCATGAAGATTCCCTGCACGTTGCCGCCTTTTTTGACACCAGCCATGTTAATCAGTGATAACGCTACGATAATTGCGATAGCCATGGCTTTGATCTGCCACTCCGTCAGCGGCACCAAAATGCTGAAATACGTCGAAAATCCAACTGCAAGAGCGCTGATGGAGCCTGACTGTGATATAAAAAAGTCCGTAATGCCCATGGAAAATCCTATTCCCGGTCCATAGGCTTTGGAGATGTAGTTGTATGTACCGCCAGCCTGCGGCATGGAAGTACCCAGCTCTGCATAGCATAACGCTGCCATCAGAGACATCAGCCCTGCGATGACCCATGCCAGGACGGCAAATCCGGCTGACAGCCCTGATCTCGAAAGTACGTAGGTACTTACATAGAAGATACCGGAGCCGATCATAATTCCGCCAACGATAGATACGCTGTGGAACAAGCCCAGTTCTTTTCGCAGTCCCGTGTTTGTTTCTTGTTTATTAGACATATTTTCCTCCTAAACTGTTTAAAAGATTATTTCGATATTTGGATGATCCAAATGATTCGACAAATAGGTGATAAGCTGTTTTGTCTTGCTGTCCAGGCATTCCGCATCTTCGGCTTGAATGGTCAGTTTTCCTTTTTCACCTAGATACTCCAATAGTTTCTTGATCGTATAAAACAGGTAGATTTCCGGCAGGTTCTGTCCGTCCAGCTTGTCAGAGTACTGCGGAAACAAAATGGCAAGACCCCGCTTCAAGTAGTCGGGAACCAGACTGCCGTCCTCTACTACAGATTCCAGCAGTGCGTAGATTCCTTCATATTCCATAGGCGCCGGAGACGACGATGGAAGGAGAAGAAGGCGGCTCTGTTTCTGATCCTCTAAGGCAGTCTGCTGGAAAATCAACTCTGATGCCTCTTCTGAAATTTTCTGGTAGAAAGCTCTCGTCTCTTCCATCGGACTGATGTTCAGTTCTTCCCCCAGTATTCTTACACACTCTTTGTACTGGCAGATGGCCTTTGCTCTCTCTTTGTTCTGATAGTAAAGCTTCATCAATTCCAGATGCACTTCTTCCAAAAGGGGGTCCATCTGCAGCAGTTTTTTTAGGCAGGTTATGGCCTTTTCCGTCAGATCTTTTTTCTGATAGATTGCAGCCAGATCCTTGCAGACTCTTACCAGATTTTGGTTTACAGCCTCTCTCTCAAACATGAGCCATTCCTCAAAAGCGGCGCTCCCTCTGACATAGACGCCTCCTAAAACGCTGCCCTGATAAGCATCTGCCGCAGACTGCAGAAGAGACGTTTTTGTCTCCAAGTCATCCGCTCTGTAACCCGCCCTCAGGTTAGCCCAAAATTCAATCAGGTCCACCTTGATATCCAAATTTTCGTTGAGGGCGCAGACGTTTCGCTCTGAGGATATGATGGACACCTCTTCCGTACAAAGGTTGGCAAGTTCCTCCGTGCAGATTTTTTTGATGTAGGATAGATTCTGCCTCAGATTAGAACGGGCATTTTCCTCCTGCTGCTGCGGCCAGAAGATCTCGCTGAGCACTTCTTTAGAAACAGCCTGTCCCTGCTTTGAGGCCAAATAGAGTACCATGGCGAAAGCCTTGTTATTCAATTTTGTAAACGCCTCTTTGCCATCTATTTCTATATGTGGCCTCTGAAGCAGGTAAATCTTTATTTCCATTCTGCTTCCCCCTTAGAATAGACGATTTGTCCATTCTTCATGGTCATAGTGATGCCGATGCTACCTAAATCCTGTGGGCTGACAGCAAAAGGGTCCTCATCCAGCACCACAAGGTCTGCCTGAAAGCCTTCCCGAATCTGTCCGATGGAAGTCTCTGCAAAGTTGGCATAAGCGCCATTGACCGTATAAGTCTTAAACGCTTCGTAGAGAGAAATCCGTTGTGTTTCTTGGCTGTGCAGCAGGCAGGATCTGATGGACGTCAACGGATTCAGCGGTGTGACACTGTATTCAGAGCCGCCGCAGACGATGCCGCCCTGCTTGATGACCTGTCCGACAGGATTGCAGGACTGCCATCCGCTGCCCATGTTCGCTGCATACATCCCCTGACTGCCGCCCCAGAGAGCGTCATAATTGGGCCGCATAGACAAGATCAAACCCAAGGCGATGGCATTTTCTATCTGATCCGAAGTCGGCAGCACAAAGAGTTCCAGCCTGTGCCTGTGATTTCCTGCGCCTACAGCTTCAAAGGCTGACGAAAAGGCAGTCAGAGCCTGGTCTATGGCTCTCGGTCCGATACACGAAAGTGCGATCTGCAGGCCTGCCGCATGGGCTTCTAAAACAAATTGATTGACGTCGTCCTGAGAATAGTACAAGGTGCCGTTGTGATTGCAGTCTTTATAATTCCCGGCCAAGGCCGCATTTTTAGAGCCGATGGAGCCGTCCAGATAGATATTTCCGCCAATTCGCGAAAGGCCCATCTCTATCATTCTTGCCACATCCATCGTCTGAGGAAAGAGCAATATGCTTAGAGCGCTGTTTTTGGCATAGTCGTCGACAATATCGATGTCACGTCCTGAGAAAAAGGCCCCGCCTTCCATGGCGTTCACCGTGGTGATACCATAACGAAAGGCTTCTCTTTCCATGTCACGGACCGCTTTCCGCCGCAGATCGTCGCTGACAAAGTTGGTGTACAGCTTTCTTCTGGCAAAGCCGCTGGCCTCTCCACGCAGGACACCGGTAGGCATTCCCTTTTCATCCCTGATAACGCCTGATACGCTTCTGGGAATCTGCAGCATGTTATAGGCGGTGGTGTTGACTACGGTTTTATGAAACTCCGTCCTGCTGACCACGATGGGGTGGCTGGAAGAAACCTTATCCAGATCCCAGCGGTTAACGTCGATGGTCTCTTCGTTGTAGCCGATGCACCACACCAACTCCCCGTCTTCGAACTCCAAAGCCCTTGCCTTTAAAAGCTGCAGAAATTCTTCTTTTGTCTCGGCGTTGATTTTGATGCAGTACTGCAGAAGTCCGCTCTGCACCATATGAATATTGCTGTCGATAAAGCCGGGCAGAACTGTTCTGCCTGCCAAATCGATCATTTTGGCGCCGAAGCAGCGCTTTGGAAACTGATCCCTGTCTCCATAAGTATGAACGATCTTGTCCCCGCAGACAGCAACGGCTCCATAACGCGCTTTTTCCCCCTCCATGGATATAAAGTTTCCATTGTATAAAATATAATCCATGTTTTCACCTATTTTTGATATACGATTTCACCGCCGACCACGGTCATCAGGACCTCAGTGTCCATGATGGAAAGCGGATCGATGGCATATAAATCTCTATCCAGTACGACAAAGTCTGCGTACTTTCCCTCTTCAATGGTGCCCTTTTTGTCCTCTTCAAACGTGGCGTAAGCTGGTCCAGTTGTAAAGGCGTGCAGGGCGTCGCTGACGGACAATTTCTGCTCCGGGTGGTAACCGCCTTCCGGCTGCTTGTCGTAAGTGCAACGACTTACCGCCGCATAGATTCCGTGAAGAGGGCTGTATTCCTCTACAGGGCTATCGGAGCCTGCCGCAATGACGACGCTCAGATCTTTGAACTTTTTCCAGTTATAGGACATCGCTGCTCTATGTTCCCCAACCCGATCGCGGACGATGGCGATATCCGACGCCAAGAAAATCAGTTCCAAACCGCCAATGATTCCGTATCTGGCAAAATCTTCAATAATACCTTCTGTGGTTATCTGGCAGTGGTCTATGCCGAAGCGAAGATCCTCATCCGGATGGTCTTCGATAATTTTGATGAAAGCGTCCAGAACCGTCCTCATGGCTCGATCGCCGATACCGTCAGACACCAGCTGCAGACCGTGATCGAAAGCCATGCGGGTCAAAGCTTCCAATTCTTCTCTGCTGATGTACATCTCTCCTATATTATCTGCCATCCCCGCCGGATTATCACTGTAAGGTTCTCTCAGCGCTGCTGTTCTGCCGCCCAGGGAGCCGTCGGTAATGGTTTTAAATGGTCCGATGCGGAAAAAGGGACTGCCGTCGCCTGTTTTGTAGCCCAGCTTTATGAACGCCTCTAGTTCTTCAAGCGTCGCCAGGTGGAGCATCAGATTGACGCGCATTGGCAAAAGTCCATCCCGATCCAGTTCCTCATAGGCCTGGAGAATTTCTTCAAAGTTACCTGCTCTAAGCAGTTCAAAGTCGTCTGTCTGTGTGGAAGTCATGCCGCTGGTAATATACTTGTTGCAGGCTGATAAAATACACTTTTTGATCCTGTCAACACCTAATTTGGGAATGATTTTATAGACAATCTCCGTCGCCAGACCTGTCAAAATGCCGTTTGCCGTGTTATTTTCATCTGTAAGAATCATACCGCCTTCAATCTGAACCGGGTTTTCATAGATGCCGGCCAACTGCAAGACGTTGGTGGTCACGACAGAAATCTGTGCGCAGGTTCTGGTCAGAACCACATAATAGTCGGCAAATTCTTCGTCCAAATCCAACCTGGTCGGCATCTCTTTCGTGTCAAATTGATTTTGGTCCCAGCCTCTGCCCTCGACCCACTGACCTTTCTGAATATCGTTGTCTTCGATGTACTTTTTTACGCGTCTCTTCAATTCTTCCAAGCTTTTACAGTCGTTGAGATCCGCAACCTCCAAGCTGTAACCATAGCTGAGCAGATGGAGATGGCTGTCGTTAAAGCCTGGCAGCAGGGTCTTTCCTGCCAGATCGATGACTTCGGCCTCTCCCGCACAGGCGAGGACTTCTTCGTTGCTGCCCACACAGCTTATGATACCGTCTTCTACGGCTGCCGCTTCAAATCGGCTTTCTGCCTTATCCATGGCATAACCGTTGGCGTTGATAAAAACTCTCTTCATGTTTCACTCTCCTCTTCCGTTACAGAACGTCTTCACAGCGCTGATTAGATAGATTAATTCCGGTGCTGTTTCCAATGGGTTTTGATCTAAAATGGTCAGGTCTGCCTTGAAGCCTTCTTTTATTTTGCCTATTTTCTCTTCCATAAATACAGAATAGGCCGGCGTCTCTGTGTACAGCCGTAAAGCTTCTTCCACAGACAGCTTTTCCGTAGGCAGCCAGCCGCCCTGGGGGCTGCCGTCGATAGCTGCCCGCGTCGTCGCTGTCTGTATGCCGTATAAAGCGTCGTAGGATTCCACCGGCGCGTCTGAACTGCCGCTGATGCGAATACCACTGTCCAGCATGGTTTTCCACGGGTAGAGCGCAAACTGTTCCGCTGCCTCAATCTTTTCATAGACTGCCCTGTAATCGGCCGGGACAAAAGCCGGCTGGATGTCGGCCATCATCTGCAGCTGAGCCATTTGTTCCACTTGCTCTTTTGTACAGATCTGGCAGTGTACTAGTCTCGGCCGCCTATCCTGACCGTACCTTTTCTGGTATCTGCCGATCATGCGAATCGCCTGATTGATAGCTCGCTCACCGATACAGTGACACATCACTTGCATGTTGTTCATATAAGCGAATTCTACCAGTTGATTCAGCTCCTCGTCTCTAAAATTGAGAATGCCGTAATGATCCGTGGTGCCTTTATAAGGGGTCTCCATGGCAGCCGTGGAAGCGCCCAGAGAACCGTCTAAAATCAGTTTTAATCTGTTATGGGAGAACAGCTCGTCCTCTTTCACCTCTTTGAGAAATTCTTGAATCTGCAGAAACTCTTCCAGGGATGATACCTGTACCTGTTCAAAAACTCTGATAGGCAGTTCCCCTCGATTGCGCAGGTTGTCATAGGCTCTGACGATGTTCTCCTTCGATTGAAAGTCTGAAAAAGCCTTCATGTCGTCGCTCTGAACAGCAGAAAAGCCTTTGCCTTTGATCTCCCTCGTCGTATCCGCGATAATGCCTTCAATTTCCTCTACCGTTAATGGCGGTTTCTTCTGAAGGATAATGCCACTGATGGCATCTTCATAGATGAGTCCATTCGGTCTGCCGTCTGCATACCGCCCGATGTTTTCATCCTCTCGGAAAGTATCACGATTCACACCGCACAATTCCAGCAATTTGCTGTTTACCGCCGCTATGTGAATACAAACGCGCTTGGTAAATATGTAATGTTTATCAGAAATTCGATCTAAATCTTTTCTGGTCAGCAATCGCTTCTCTTTGAAGTTTTCCTGATTCCAGCGCATTCCCATGACCCAGCTTCCCTCTGGCAGCGCTCTTTCCTCGATAAAAGACTGCATCATCTTGATAACCTCTTCTATGGAACCTGCGCCTGATAAATCTACACAATACTTTTTATTATATCCGTATTCTATCAGGTGCATATGACTGTCATGAAAACCGGGAATGCAAGTCGTTCCCGCAAGGTCGACCGCTTCCACATCCTTCAATTGTTCGATCTCCGCTGCTGATAAATCGACTTTGCAGATTTCTTCCCCTTCTATTAAAAGATTACCTGCCGATTGCCGCTCGGCATCCATGGTGATGATGTTACCGTTAAAAAGTAATTTTTTTGTCATCTTCTCCTCCCTTGTACTATGATTCTAAAACATGAACCGTATATTTTCCGTTAATTTTTTATCTATGTTCCGTATTTTTTCTGTTTTTCTATGAAAATTCCCATAATTATACGAAGAATACGAAACTGAATATGAATCCATCCGATAAAAAAATACCGTCATGATGGTTATCGGATTCTGCAATCACGTTAACAATCATGACGGTATTAATTATTGTCAGATTTAAATTTTCTTCTCAAAGAAAATCAATTCTTCTGGAATCACTCCTTCGTGCAGGGTTTCCGCTTTGCCTGCATAGTGATAACCCAAGCTTCGGTACAGGGTAGCTGCCGGTTCATTGCCGGCATATGTGTCCAGACGGATGACTTTGCACTCCATCTCCTTTGCCTTTGCTGCGGCATAACTGGTCATGGCTTTGCCAAATCCCCGCCCGGCCTTGGACGGCGGTATACAGAGGGTATGTATCAGCAAAACATCTTCTGGTGCTGCCGGAAATGCCCAAGAAATCTCATTGTAGACTGCTGGCTGCACCTGGTTGAGAGTCATGCTGGCGCAGAGCCCATCTTCTTCCTGCAGGACGTACAAAGTCTCCTCGTCCAAACTCCTCTGTGCGGTCTCCCTCGTGGGATACAGACCTAACTGCCAGTTGGTATTGCTGCCCTGTTCTGCTTCCCGGGTGAGCAGTTCGGTATAACTAGCTTCAATCCAGTCTAAATCATTTTTTGTCGCTTTTCTTATCATGGGAACCTCCGATTTCGTCTGCTATCTATTTCTAAGTAATCATTACGCGCTTCAAGGTGTTTGATATTGATACTATCATTTCATCTTGTCGTAAGTATACCAAATCAAACATTAAATGTCAATATTTTACTAGTAATTTTTAACATATATTCCTGCACCTTGTTCTAGCGAGTTTTCTGCTGCGCAGGCTGAGCGCCTTCTTGAAGGCGGCAAAGGGACTCCCCTCTGCACACCCCTTTTTTTGTTTGACAGGGGATGTGGATTTCCTATCAAACAAAAACACCGGGCAAGCGATGCGCTTGCCCGGCAGAGTCTGCCCAAAGGATATCTTATTTTTCTTCTTCTTTTAACCTTGCAACTAATTCGCCGGCCTTTACCTGCTGTCCTTCGTTGATGAAGATTTTATCTACCATTCCATCTGCCGTAGCGAGAATATTCGTTTCCATCTTCATAGCCTCAATGACTGCAATCGGTTGTTTCTCAGTTACTTTTTCGCCTTCTTTTACCAGAATCTTGATGATGTTTCCTGGGATGTTTGCGCCGATTTCAAGTGGATTGTCTTCGTCAGCAAAACGAGCTGTTGCGATGGAAGACTCAGCAGTCTTCATATCCTCGTCTTTGATTTTGACAATTCTTCTGTTGCCGTTGACCTCGAATACCATGTCTCTGTTGCCTTCTGCGTCCATCTTTCTGATTTCATTCAGCTTGATGACCAGAACCTTACCTTCTTCCAGCTTCACTTCGCAGGTCTCCCCCTCTTCCAGTCCGTGGAAGAAGATATCGCTGCCCATATATCTGAAGTTGCCGTCCTTTTTCAGGCTCTTGTGGTAATCTTCAAAGACCTTCGGATACATCGCGTAACTGATCACTTCCTGCGGTGTACCGTCAAGACCAAAGTGCTTCTGCAGTCCTGTTCTGATGTACTCAAAATCTTCCGGCGGAAGCAGCTCTCCAGGTCTGCAGGTAATCGGTTCTTTATCTTTCAGAACCAGCTTCTGCAGATCTTTGTTGAAGCCGCCTTCCGGCTGACCCATCATGCCCTCGAAGAAGGATACGATGGAATCCGGGAAGTCGATGCCCTTTCCCTTTTCTAAAATGTTCTCAGGCGTCAAATCGTTCTGCACCATGAAGATGGCCATATCGCCGACAGCCTTTGAGGAAGGCGTTACCTTGACGATGTCGCCCAGCATCTGATTTACGGCTTTGTACATATCCTTTACTTCCTGGAACTTGTGGCCCAGGCCGAAGGATTCTACCTGGGGCTTCAGGTTGGAATATTGTCCGCCAGGAATTTCGTACTTGTAAATCTCCGCCGATGAAGTCACCAATTCTGATTCAAATTTCTTGTAAACCGGTCTGACATCCTTCCAGTATTCGGAAATCTTCTGAATACCGTCAACGTCGATACCCGTATCTCTGCTGCTGTGCTCAAGGGCCGCAACGACAGAGTTCAGCGCCGGCTGTGAAGTCAGTCCGCTCATGCTGTTGAATGCTGCGTCCACGATATCAACACCTGCCTGTGCTGCCATCAGGATGGTCGCAACGCCGTTTCCGCTGGTATCGTGGGTGTGTAGGTGAATCGGAATTCCAATTTCCTCTTTCAGTGCGTGTACCAGCTTGTAAGCCGCCATCGGCTTCAGGAGTCCGGACATATCCTTGATCCCCAGAATGTGAGAACCTCTCTTCTCCAGTTCCTTAGCCATTCTGATATAGTAGTCTAAATTATATTTCGTTCTGCTGTCGTCTAAGATGTCGCCGGTGTAGCAGATGCAGGCTTCTGCAATCTTGCCCTGGTTCAGCGTCTCATCCAGCGCTACTTCCATACCCTGAATCCAGTTGAGGGAGTCGAAAATACGGAATACGTCGATACCAGCTTCCGCTGACTGTTTTACAAACTCTCTGATGACGTTATCAGGATAATTCTTATAACCCACTGCATTGGCGCCTCTGATCAGCATCTGGAACAAAACGTTAGGAATCTTTGCTCTCAGTGTCTCCAGTCTTTCCCACGGATCTTCCTTGAGGAATCTGTAAGCAGTATCAAAAGTAGCGCCGCCCCACATCTCTAAGGAGAATAGATCTTTGCCGTAAAGCGCTACCGCCGGCGCAATTTTTTCCATATCAATGGTTCTGACTCTTGTAGCCATCAGGGACTGTTGTGCGTCTCTCATGGTGGTATCTGTAATCAGAAGTTTATTCTGTTCCAAAGTCCACTTTGCAACTGCCTCAGGTCCTTTCTTATCCAGCATCTGCTTCGTTCCAGAAAGGCCGTTGATTTCTGTCATCGGAATTCTCGGGAATACAGGAACGTTAAACTGTGGTTTCACGCCCTTTGTTTCGTTTACAACTTTATTTCCTATGTAATTAAGGACTTTCCGCTCTCTATCCTGTGCTTTTCTGATGTTAAGCAGTTCAGGGTTTGCTTCGATAAATCCAGTGTCGCACTCTCCAGCTCTGAAGGTCGGATGGTTCAGCACATTGAGCAGAAATCCGACGTTGGTTTTTACGCCTTTGATTTCCGTTTCTCTCAGCGCTCTGATGGCTTTCTGCGTCGCTCCTTCAAAGGTTCTGGCATAAGCCGTGGATTTAACCAAAAGACTGTCATAATACGGAGAAACTACCGAACCGGTAAATCCGTTGCCGCCGTCCAATCTGATGCCGTAACCGGAGGCACTTCTGTAGAGTTCGATGGTGCCCGTATCCGGTGCGAATCCGTTAGCCGGATCTTCTGTGGTAATTCTGCACTGAATCGCGTAACCTGTCATCTGGATGTCCTTCTGACTTCTGATACCCACTTCCTTTGAATCCAGCGGATAACCCTCCGCCACATAAATCTGCGACTGTACGATGTCGATACCCGTTACCATTTCTGTTACGGTATGCTCAACCTGAATACGAGGGTTCATCTCGATGAAGTAATGGTTTCCGTGTTTGTCTAACAGGAACTCTACGGTTCCCGCACTTCTGTAATTGACAGATCTGGCAATCTTCAGAGCGTCTTCGCAGATCGCATTTCTCTTCTCTTCTGTCAGACAGAGTGACGGTGTAAATTCAACCACCTTCTGATGTCTTCTCTGAATGGAACAATCTCTTTCACAGAGATGAACCACATTGCCGTATTTGTCACCCAGCACCTGCACCTCGATGTGCTTTGGCGCCTCTAAGTATTTTTCGATAAAGATATCGTCAATGCCAAAAGCCTTCTTTGCTTCGCTCTTAGCGCTTCTATATTCCGGAATCAGGTCCTCTTCACTTCTGACGATTCTCATACCTCTTCCGCCGCCGCCTGCTGCAGCCTTCAGCATGATCGGATATCCGCATTTCTGTGCAAATTCCAACGCTTCTTTTTCAGTTTCTATAGCCTTCTCTACGCCCGGTATCGTTGGAACGCCTACGCTGGCAGCAACAATCTTGGATTTGATCTTATCTCCCAGACTATCCATCATCTCGTGGGTAGGCCCGATAAATTCAATGCCTGCGTCTTCGCATGCCGCCGCAAATTCTTCGTTCTCGGAAAGAAAACCATAGCCCGGGTGAATCGCGTCAACACCTTTAGACCTTGCTAAGTCGATAATTTCATCGATTGCCAAATAAGCGCCGACTGGAGTCTTGCCTTTTCCAATCTGATAAGATTCGTCTGCTTTTGTTCTAAAGAGAGAATTCTTATCTTCTTCTGAGTAAATCGCAACCGTTCTAATGCCTAATTCTTGGCATGCTCTAAAAATTCTGATTGCAATCTCGCCTCTGTTGGCGACCAAGACTCTTTTAAACTTTTTAATTTCTTTCATTTTTTTCTCCCATTCTCTTATAAAAAAATTAAATTATTTAACCAAATGAATGTCCATTTGCGGGTAGGGAATTCCAATCCCCGCCTCGTCAAAAGCCAATTTCACATTTTCCTCTAGGTAGTATTTTACATCAAAAAAGCTTTCAGTGGAACACCAAACTTTTAAATCTAATATCACTGCGTTGTCGCCGTGGGAGGCGACGCCTACTATGGGTGCAGGCTCCCCGAGAATGTCCGGATTACAGGATATCACATTCAAAAGGATTTCTTTTGCCTTCAATATATCAGCCTCGTAGCTGATGCTGAATACGCAGTCCACCCTTCTTGTATCTTCTTGTGAATAGTTAATCAAAACCGACATGGTAATCGTGCCGTTGGGAATAGTCACCACCTTGTTGTCAAAGGTGTGAAGCTGGGTGGTCAACAGGTCGATACTGTCTACCATGCCCATCGTTCCTGCTACTTCGATGGTATCGCCCCGGCTAAAGGGCTTATTGATTAATATGATGATACCACCTGCGATATTTCCCAAACTGTCTTTCAGCGCCAGAGCGATAGCCGCGCCACTGGCTCCCAGAACCGTCACAAAAGGTGCTATAGGAACCTTCAGTGTGGACAGTAGCGTAATCAGCAAGACAATCCAGAGTATTACTTTCGTGGCTTTAACGATGAACAGGTGCAGCGCCTCGTCCAGCCTGGATTTCGCCAAAGCTTTTTTCTCTATGCGTAGAATCATGCTGATAGCAATCCAGCCGAAGATCAGGATTAACACTGCATCTCCAATATTGAACAATAGATCGATGGTACTCTTTTCAAGCCCAAAATATCTCAAGAATTTCACGATATTCGCAGCCATAGTTACCTCCGTTATACGACGTTATACGACTAACGCCTAGCCAGCCAAAGGCTGGGGCGTTAAAGCATAAGGAGTTCCCTGCAATTTCTTGCAGAAATTGGGGCAACTCCATTATCTCCCAGCTCTCCTGCGTTCAATTTCTTTCAGCAGTTTCTTTCTCAGCCTCACATCGTCCGGCGTAATTTCTACCAATTCGTCATCATCAATAAATTCAAGGGCTTCCTCAAGTGTGAATACTCTCGGCGGCGAAAGTTTTACTGATTCATCACTGCCTGATGCTCTCATATTGCTGACTTTCTTGGCCTTGCATGGATTTACCTCCATGTCCTCCCCGCGGGAATTCATACCGACAATCATACCTTCGTAAACCTTCGTGCCCGGATCTACAAAGAGCTGTACACGCTCCCCGATGTTGAACAGGGCGTACGGTGTGCAGACGCCTTCTTCTATAGCAATGGCCGAGCCGTTGCTCCTTCCGCCAATTTCTCCTTTATATGGTTCAAAGTCCAGAAACCTTCGTTCCATGGTTCCTTCGCCTCTCGTGTCGTTGATGAACTCAGAGCGATAACCCAAAAGGCCTCTAGTCGGAACATGGTATTCTAATTTGGAATATCCGTTTTCTCCATTCATCTGCACCATGATGCCTTTTCGCAGATTCAGCTTTGAGATAACAGTGCCCGCATATTCGTCGGGTACACTGATGACAACCTCTTCCACCGGTTCCAGCTTCTTGCCGTTTTCATCCCTTCGAAAAATGACTTCCGGTTTTGAAACAGCCAGTTCATAGCCTTCTCGTCTCATATTCTCAATTAAAATAGAAAGGTGTAGTTCTCCTCTGCCTGACACTTTAAAGCAATCTGTCGAGTCAGTCTCTTCCACCATCAGGCCGACGTTGACTTCCAATTCTTTTTCCAGGCGTTCTCTGATGTGCCTGGAGGTGACAAATTTGCCGACTTTACCTGCAAAAGGCGATTTGTTGACCATGAAGTTCATGGAAAGAGTCGGTTCCTCGATATGAATCATTTCCATAGGCTGGGGGTCTTTCGAATCGCAGATCGTCTCTCCAATGGAAATATCCGATATACCTGAAATCACTACGATATCGCCGCATTCCGCTTCTGACACGGCTGTTCTCTTGAGGCCTCTGTAGACGAAGACCTGACCGGCCTTCCTCTGTGCAATGGAGCCGTCCTCTTTGGCGACAGCAACAGTCTGGCCTTCTTTAATGGTTCCCTGGGTGATTCTGCCGATTCCCAGTCTGCCGATGTAATCATCGTAGCCGAGAGTAGAAACCTGCAGCTGTAACGGTTCCTCTCGCAAGTCAGGGTAGGGAACGCAATGTTCAATGATCGTATCAAACAGCGGCGTAATGTTAAGTCCTGCGTATCCTTCCGGCGTATGCTTGATTTTGGAACCTCCCGCTTCTACTGACAACCCTTGGGCATCCGCAGGATCTCTCACTGCGATACCCTGTCTGGCAATTCCGTATAAAATTGGGAAGTCCAACTGTTCGTCATTGGCATTGAGATCCATGAAAAGCTCGTAAACTTCGTCTACGACCTCGTCAATTCGAGCATCCTTCTTGTCTATCTTATTGATAAACAGAATTGGATTCAGCCCTTGTTCCAGGGATTTGCTCAAAACGAATCTGGTCTGCGGCATCGGTCCCTCGCTGGAATCGACCAGCAGAATTACGGTGTCTACAGTCTTCATAATACGCTCTACTTCTGATGAGAAGTCGGCGTGTCCTGGAGTATCAACGATATTTATCTTCACATCACCATGCATAATCGAACAGTTCTTCGAATAAATGGTAATTCCTCTTTCTCTCTCAATATCATCACTGTCCATCACACAGTCTGCTACATCTTCGTTAGCCCGAAAGACGCCGCTCTGGTTTAGGAAAGCATCTACAAGGGTGGATTTTCCCGCGTCAACGTGGGCAATCACTGCTATGTTAATTATTTTCTGTTTTTCTGTCATTCATTTACCTCTTTTTGTTTTTTGTTACAAAATATCTCTTAATGATACCACATTTCAGGCGATTGTTCAATACTTTGTACAAATATATGCACAACTGCCCCGCAGCCCTCTCCAGGACAAAAAATCTGCCGCCCAATGCGTTCTGTCACATTTTCCTCATTATCTGCATAGTATATAGATAGTTATTATGAATCATGATTGGAGGATTACTATGCCCAGTGTTTTTTTGAGTCCATCGACTCAGGAATATAATCAATTTGTTAACGGCGGCACCGAAGAATATTATGCAAATCTAATCACCGACGCCATGGTGCCGTATCTGCGTGCAAGCGGAATCAGCTTTTCGAGGAACAATCCAGGTGGAACGGTTACCGACTCCATCAACGCTTCCAATGCGGGAGATTATGACTTTCATCTCGCCATTCACTCCAACGCCGCCCCGCCAAATTTGGCAGGACAGATCAAGGGACCTGATGTCTATTACTATAGAGATTCTACCCAGGGACAGCGAGATGCAGACATCGTTGCCAACAATTTAAAGATGATTTATCCAAACCCATCCCTGGTTACCACGGTGCCTACTACAACTCTGGCGGAACTGCGCCGGACTTCTGCGCCGGCAGTCTTAGTAGAAGTGGCCTATCACGACAACATAGACGATGCCAATTGGATCAAGAATAATGTAGAAGCCATCGGCCGCAACCTGGCCTTGTCTGTAGCAGATGTTCTTGGCGTACCATTTGTTGAACCTTAAAAGTATTTATGCTAAAATGTTCCCAAGTATATGAATATAATGGGAGATAACATTTTATGAACCAGTTAGAAGAGCGCCTCGCTGATCTATTCAGTGGCGGAGAATTAATCAGAATGATCTTCTCAAGTAAGAGAAAAAAATCTGTAGAGTACAACAAGGTATCCATTCGGCCCGTGGAAATTTCCGGCCAAGTGCTGTTTCAGGCAGAGTATACCTTTGATAAAAAAGTAACCCATGAGAATCTCTCCTGTCAAGCTGCTTCAGCATTGGCCCTGCAGCTAATAAAGGAAGACTTTAAACAGATCAACGCCTTTACCCTGGCAGAAGACATTCAGATCCTTGCCTCAAAGCCCGAAAAGGCCAGAATTACAACAAAGCCTGCCACAAAAGGCATGCCGAGTCTCGAACATAATAAAACAAAGAATTACATCATTGCAGACGGCGTCCCCTGCGACTTCCTCATTCGCCTGGGCGTCATGGAGGAAAGCGGCAAGGTGATCCAAAAACACTACAGCAAGTTTCGACAAATTAACCGATACCTGGAAATCGTCGAAGACGTCTTTCCCTATCTGCCCACAGGCAGAGTATTGAAAATCATCGACTTCGGCTGCGGCAAGGCTTACCTCACATTTGCCCTCTATTATTACCTGAGGATCCGAAAGAACAGAGATGTCCAAATCATCGGCCTGGATTAAAAAAAAGACGTCATCCGTTTCTGCCGCAAAATAGCGGAGGATCTCCATTATGACGGATTGGAATTCCTGATGGGGGACATCGCAGACTACAGAAGCGACCAGGCAGATATGGTCGTCACGCTCCACGCCTGTGATACCGCTACGGATTACGCTTTGATCAATGCGGTTTCCTGGAACACAAAAGTCATCCTTTCTGTCCCCTGCTGTCAGCACGAGCTGTTCAGCCAGATTGAGAATGACCTCCATCAGCCTATGCTGAAATACGGCATCCTAAAAGATCGTCTCACAGAATACCTGACTGACGGCCTGCGTGGTCTCAAGCTGGAAGCAGCCGGCTACGAAGTCGCCATGATTGAGTTTACCAGCCTAGAGCACACGGCCAGAAATATCATGATCAAAGCGATTAAAACCGGTTCGCCAGGCAGCGCCCGTGCTGCAAAAGCGCAGGCAGAGTACGAAGCCCTCCGCGATTTTTATCAAGTAGAGCCAACGATTGAAAGGTTGTAACAGCAGAGGCCGGGTCAGATGCAACTGACCCGGCTTTTTCAATTCATAAAATACTATGCTCTTTATAAACCGAAGGCTTCGCTGAGAGAGACCACTGCTGCCGCCTTTTGGCTGCTGTCGATGGCGACGGAGATGGAAATCTCTGACGTCGTGATGTTATAGTGGTGGATAGCATGCTGCGCCAGAACGCTGAAGACTCTGCCGGCAACGCCTACATGGCTTGCCATGCCCACGCCTACCAGAGACACCAGGCTCAGGTTATCCTGCTTATAGATTTCCAGTTCCCGCAGGCGCTGGTTCACTTCGAATGCCTGGTCGATCTCGGAGGTTTTGTCCTTGCTGCAGCTGAAGGATACAGCGCAGCTGTGCTCGGAACAGGTCTGCTGCGAAATCATGTCGATGTTGACAGAAAGGTCGCTGAGCAGTTCAAAGAGTTCAGCAATCCGGTCGCCGTCTGTGGGCAGCCCTTTGAGGGTATAAACCACGATATCGTCGGAAACCGTCAGTCCGGTTACCGCCGCTTCTTGTACGATTAAACTTCTATCCATTATATATGTTCCTCCACTCTTCTCTTCTTCCATCGCAGGACCGACGTACACCTCTACGCCAAATGCCTTGGCAAGTTCTATGGCCCTGCTCTCCAGGTCGCTTTCTCCCAGCATGATCAGCTCCATGGCCTCCTCATAACTGATCTTCTCTATGACGCTTCCTTCCTCTGCCGGCTCTCTGGTGTAGATGCCCTTGGTGTTTCCGTAGAGCTGGCAGTCACATCCAAGCCCTGCTGCAATGGCGACGGCCGTGGCGGCCGCGCCGTACCTGCCCTGGACGTCTTCTGCGCCGTACTTGCCGATGCCCTGAAATCCTGCAACGACGGGAATGACGCCCTCCTGCAGCGCCTTTTCGATTCTTCCTATCTCAAGTTCATGCTTACCGGCAAAGACCTCAACCTCGCTGAGGGACGTGCCTTTGATGTCCTCGATGACCGCAGCCCGCAGGCCTTCTCTTTCCAGAGCTGCGGCCATTAAAGCCGCTGTCTGTTTCTCTGCGGCAGAAAACATGGCATCCAGCTTGTCACTGCCGATTTCTGTTTCCAAACTGGCCGCCCTGGCGCTCATGGCTTCTGCAATCTCCTGCATGGCAGCCGTTACCAGCACCAGAGAGTCAGAGTTTTCTCTGCTTTGGGCCAGATGGCTGGCGATGGCTGATAAATCCTCCATGTTTTTCAGATAACAGCCTCCGTATTTTTGTACGATATTCATTCTTTTCTCCCTTCTGCGCCCTTACAGAGGAGCGGCCCTGCGCCGCCCGCCATGAAACAAAAAAGATCTGCACAAATGCATGCACAGATCTAAAAAACAATAAGATATACTGTAAGTTCAGATAGCGCAACTACTTTCGTAGACAGTCCCATGGCTGTTGACCATGGACCCACCACAGAGGCGTGCCTTCCATCTGTAGTTCGGCGGAGATTGCCTCCAGTGTGGTCGCTGCCTGCCGGCTCGCACACCTTCTTCTGCTCCGCACCTCTATCATAATACAGTTATTTTAATATATTTTTCACAGAATTACAAGTACTTTTTTGTGTTATTTAAACAAATTTTCCACTTCTATAATAATACTGTTTTAAGTAAGAGAAGCGAAAATGTCCCAAAATGACCTCCTGTTACGATAACTTTACGCTTTTTGATCCCATCTGCACATTCTCGCATAACCGGATCATTGCAAAATGTTTCAACAGAGGGGTATATCCGATTCCGGTTACTTTTCCTATCCATTTCCCCGCTGCATAGGCCGTTCACAATCCATAAAAGCAACCGGGGCGCAGCATATTCATGGATTCTGCAAAAAAGCTTCGCCTGCCTCAGGGCATATGGACGGATATTGCGTCTGATACTCCTGCAGCGTTATGCGAAACCTTCAGAAACAGCGTCAAAAAGCCTAACCTTATTGTAAAGAATGCCCCGCTCATACCCCTATACCGTATACGCCTCACCAGCCAGTTGCATCGCAGGAGATTATGAATAGTTTCAAAAGCGCATCACAGTATTCTTTGTGTTATTTAAACAAATTTTACAAATCAAACAGTGCGCCAGGGTTCATGATCCCCTTCGGGTCGAAGACGTCCTTGATGCCCTTCATCAGCGCCAGTTCCGCCGGATCCTTCTGCTGCGCCAGCTCCTCCACTCTGATTTTGCCGATGCCGTGTTCGCCAGTCACCGTACCGTCAAAACTGTAGCACAGATCGTACATCTTGTGTTTCAGCTCATCGGCGTATGGCGGAATGGTGCCGTCAGGCAGAAACAGGATGTCGTTGTGAACGTTGCCATCTGCAATGTGGGCGATGATGTTGGTGCCGGTGCCGTACTCCGCCACCAGTTCCTTCAGCCCCAGGATGAACTGGGATACGTAGGAAACGGGTACTGCCATGTCGAAGGAATCGCAGATTTCGTCTTTGATCAGTTCGTAGTGCTGGCTTCTGACCAGGAGCAGTTCTTCCTCCTCCTTCTGTTTGCCCGCATAGAGGCACGGATAAGCGCCGTTCTTTTCGCAGATCTCGTTGATGGCGCGGACCGCGTCGTAAAGCTGCTGTTCCGTCCTTTCGGAGAGGATGATCAAAAGATCCGCATTCCCCTGTTCTGCCTGCCACTTAAGGCCCAGCATCTTTGCCGTGTCCACGAAGAGCCGCTTATCCATGTATTCCACCGCCAGCGGGGTATAGCCGCTGCGCAGGATGTCCGTCACCGCATGACAGGCATCTTCAATCTTTTCAAAAGGCGCAACGATGGTAGCCGACGCTTTTTCCTTCGGGAAGATCTTCAGGATGACCCTGGTCACCACGGCCAAAGTCCCCTCACTGCCGAGCAAAAGCTGGGTCAGATTATACCCGGCGTTGTTCTTGATCAGCTTTCCGCCCAGCTCCAGAATCTCGCCGTTTGGCAGCACTGCCGTAAGGCCCAGGATGTGTTTTCTCATGACGCCGTGTCTCACAGCCCTTGCTCCACCAGCGTTGGTCACCGCCATGCCGCCCATCTGTGCGCCTTCATCTCCCGGGTGCACCGGGAAACTGAGGCCCTCATATTTCTCCAGTTCCTCCAGCAGATCCATCAGCGTAACGCCTGCTTCCAGCACGGCAACCATGTTTTCCTGGTCGATTTCGACGATGTGGTTGAGCCGCTCTGTGGAGATGATGATGCTGTCCACCACCGGCGTGCAGCCGCCAGCAAGACCGGTGGCTCCCCCTCTGACCACCACCGGCGCAGCCGCCTGATCTGCCGCTTTGAGAATGCCGGAGACTTCCTCTGTGCTGGCCGGTTTTACGACAACGCAGTCTGTAGCCGCCTCTGGACGATAGGTCTTTTCTACTTCGTCATACAGGTAGGCTTCTGTCCGCTCTTTCCCCGTAATGACATAATCGCTGCCGACTACTTCCTGCAGCTGCAAAATCAAGTTTTCTGTAATCCTGTTATCTTTCATCGGCTTGCCCATCCTTTCTAAAGTGCTCGGTAAGCTGCGGCAGGACCTCGTACAAGTCCCCCACAAATCCATAGTCCGCGATATTGAAAATCGGCGCAGACGGATCGTTGTTGACGGCGATGATCACATCTGCTTCTTTCATGCCGGCCAGGTGCTGCGGCGCCCCGGATATGCCGCAGGCGATATAGACTTTCGGTTTGACTCTGTTTCCGCTGTATCCCACCTGGATGCTGCTTGGTGCCATCCCCGCATCTACCAGGGCGCGGGATACGCCTACCTGGCCGCCCAGGAGATCAGCCAGCTCCTGCAGCAAGGCAAGATCCTCTTCCTTCCTGATTCCACGGCCGCCCGCCACGACGACTTCTGCATCGGTGATATCCATATCCCCGATGGACACGGTTTTCTCGATTTTGACAGATTGATTTTCCTCAATATATGGGGCGATTTCTCTGATCTGGATCTGTGCCCCGTCATTGACCGGGGCTTCCTGAAATTCTTTGTATCTGACTGTCGCCATCTGCGGTCTGGTGACGGTTTTGATGTGTGCCAGGATGTTGTCGCTGAAAGCCGGCCTGATCTGCTCCAGATTGCCGTCTGCATCTACCTGCAGATCGGTACAGTCCGCCGTCAGACCAGTTCCCAGAGCTGCCGCAACTCTCGGCGCCAGGGAACGGCCCAGATGAGTCGCCCCGACCAGAACCGTATCCGGCCTTTTCTCTTCAATAAAAGAAACGATATTCTGTGCGAACAGAACCTCCTCTGGATGCCGGAAGGCCGCAGATTTCATCACATAGACCTGGTCGGCGCCCCGCTGGCAGAGTTCGCTGCAGGCAGACGTCTCAAAGGTGTCCGGCGCAAGCAAGAGGCAGGAAAGGCTTTCTCCGCATGCGTCTGCAATCATTCTGCCTTTGTTCAATAATTCATATGCGACTCTATGTACTTTGCCATGCTCTGTTTCAGCAAGGATCAAAACACCGCTGTATTTCTTCTCTTCCATGATCAGATGACCCCCTTTTCTGTAAATATGGTTTCCAGCTTCGCTGTGAAATTCCCCATGTCTTCTCTGAAAATCTCACTTTCCCGCTGCTGCACCTTTGGCACTTCGATCTTCGCCACTTTAGTCGGAGAACCCGCAAAACCGGTATCGTCCTTGGAAAGTCCCTGGACATCGGCCATAGTCACCGTCCGGCATGATGCGTTTAGGGATTCCAGCTTCCTGTTTACCGTCGGAAGCTTCAGTTTGCCGATGTTCTTCGTCACGCCAACGAGGGCCGGCAATTTCATGACTCTGATCTGTCTGTTGCCGCAGAGATTCTCGATTTCCACTCTGATTTCTCCATCCCCGCAGACTTCGATGGCGTCCACATAGTATGCGTGTGGAATACCCAAAAGTTCTGCGGTCTCTGCCCCTACCTGGGCAGTATCGCCGTCCACCGACTTTTCTCCGCACAGGATCAGGTCAAAGTCTTCCCCTTTGATAGCTGCCGCCAGGGTTCTGGACGTCGCGATGGTGTCTGATCCGCCAAAGGCCCTGTCCGTCAGCAAAATGCCTTCGTCCGCGCCTCTCGCATAAGCCTCCTGCAGGGAATTCACCGCCCGTGCAGGCCCCATAGTCATGACACAGACCGTGCCGCCATATTGTTCCTTCAAATCAAGGGCTGCCTGCAGCGCGCTTTCGTCAAAGGGATTGATTTCCGCCGGCGCAGAAGATCTGTCTACCACGCCTCTTTCACTGTCAAACTTTACCTTTTCCATATCGGGAACTTCTTTTATCAATACGAGTATTCTCATTTTCTCCTCCAAATCAGTTCTCACTCTGTTCTGTTTCATTTCATAATCGTTGATTTTACAACGTTTTTACCTAAGTGGTCTTACCACTTTGATTATACTACGGAATTCTTTGATTTGCAAGAGATTTTGCCAGATTTAATTGATTTTTCTCACTATTTCAGTTACAATGTCTTAGAGAAGTGTTGACAAGTAGAGGAGGACAGAATGGAAAAACGAGATGATAAGAACCTTTCAAATGTAGTGATCCGAAAGGTACAGGAAATGATTTTAAGCGGTGAACTGCAGGAGGGCGACAAACTGCCGCCAGAAAGAGAAATGACGCAGCGGCTGGGAATCGGCCGGCCGGCCCTGCGCGAAGGACTCAAGTCTTTGGAAATGCTGGGGCTTGTCGAGCGGCGCCACGGCCTGGGAAATTTTATCATCAACAAGGTGCAGGCCAGTTATTTCGAGCCGCTTTCCCTGTCCTTTATGCTGAACCATGGAACAGAGAGTGAAATCTTTGAGATGCGAAGCTGCCTCGAAACCTATACAGCAGCCAAAGCCGCCGAGATTGCAACGCCTTCGGATATCCGAAGTCTGCGCGCCATCGCACAGCAGATGGTTTCTGCCAGGACCCCTTCCGAAAAAGCGTCCTTTGATCGAAACCTCCACTTTGAGATCGTGCGAATCACAGGTAATATGCTGATGTACAACATCATGGAAAACGTTTCCTATCTGATCGACCGCTTTTTTGAAAAAAGCGTCCAGCTTTCTTATTTCAAAGGAGATTCCATCGAGAACATCTACAAGGAACATGAGGAAATCATCAGTGCCCTGGAGCGGCACGATTCCAAAGCCGCAGCGGCAGCCATGGAAAAACACCTGGGCAATATCAAGATTGCATACCTATAAAGTCACAAGAACGGGAGTGTCGCATCAGCGAAGAAACGGCGTAAAGCATCGTTTTCTGGATGCGTTACGCCGTTTGGGAGCAGATTTAGCAGGTAGATTCGCTGAATTTCATGGGAAACAAGATCTATCGGACACTTTTTTTCTATTAAAATGTCAATTTCCTTAAATTTACCAGTTATTAATTTCCTTTTCTGAATTATTTTGTAACGATTTTCGCTTTCAATCATTTTTGTTAACAAAAAAACGGCGTATGATGCATCTAAAATAGACATTTACGCCGTTTGATCGGATTCGTGGATCGTACGATCTGGTTTTTGTGGTTATCTCATCACTCTTAGTACGACACCCCTATTTTTCTAGTCTTTTTTATCAGAAGGTCACGAGCAAATTTGTGAGCAGCGTGACAAGTGGAATGGCGATGATGGTTCTCTCGATGAAGACCAGGAACAGGTGCCCTACATTGACCGGTACTCTGGATTTGAGTACGATCAGGCCGACCTCTGTCATATAAATGATCTGCAGCAAGGAGACCGATCCCATGATAAATCTGGTTCTTTCAATCGCATAATCTGCCAGCATCAGCGGCGGAATATACATATCTGAGAATCCTACCAGTGCAGTCGGCGCAACTTCCTTTGCACCTTCAATACCTACCAGATCCATATACCAGCCGAACGGAATGGATACAAAGTCAAAGATCGGTGTGTATTCAACGAGAATCAGCACGATGGTGCCCCATGCCATGACCACTGGAATCAGATCCAGGAACATGCTGGAATAAACGTGGAGGCCGGATTTTGCAACCCCCTTCAGGGTAGCGCCTTCCGCTCTGTGGCCTGCCAGGTTCAAAGCCCATTTCAGTTTGGATACGCCTTCCGGCATCTCTTCGTTGATTTGTTTGCCTGCAATCTCGTCGTATGTATCAGGAATGCGGGACAGTGGCGGAATCCTCGATACGATCATGGCCATGAGGACACCACAGATCAAGTTGATCAGATAAAATACGGTGAACTTTTCATCCACACCGATGAGCTTGGCAATGACAAAGCAGAACGGGATGGATACGAAGGAGAAGTTCATAGAGATGGTTGCCGCTTCTCTTGCGCTGTAATAGCCTGTCTCATACTGACGAGTGGTCAGAATTGCTGCTGCGTTGGACGCACCCAGCCACGAGGTCATCAAGTCGATGGCCGAACGTCCCGGTACAGTGAACAGCGGCTTTACTACTTTTCGGATCAATACGCCTACAAATTCCATGATGCCAAAATCCGTCAGCAGCGGCATCAGGAAAGCGATGCACATGACTACAGAAATCAGCGTCGTCGATACGCCCAGCATGGACCCGCCAGTGGCGCCAGATCGAATCATCTCCGGACCGACATTAAAGTACGCCATGTAAACGACCACCAGTCCGATCAATCTGCTGATAAAATATAGCGGCGTCGGCGAGAAGAGTTTTTTCATACTCTCGTTGTTCTGTATGATAGCTGGTTTGAAGATCATATTGATGATCGTCACAATTGTTGAAAAAGTAATAAATACTAACACCAACAGGCTGGCCAGATTGATGGTTTCCAGTTCCAGCAAGCCTGCTACCCAGTCAATGACCATACCGATTGGAATGGTAAAGGTGGTGCCGTTTGGAATTGGTACCAGGAACAGGAAGGCGCCGACCACTGATGCCAATACGAACTTCCAGATGTTTTTCTTTTTCACGGGTTCCAGTTCTACAGCTGTCGTTTCTTCAGCAAGTGCGTTATTTTTCATTTCTTCCATAAGTTGTTACCTCCTAAAAAGCTTCATCTCTGCGATTCGGTCAAAAGCTTCCTTCAGTTTGTCCGTTCCGACGGTACAGGCGATACGCATATACCCTTCTCCGCAATTACCAAAGGCATTTCCCGGCAGCATCAGCACGTGGGCCTCTTTCAAAATCTCCTCGGTGACTTCGGTGGAGGTCAAACCGGTATCCTTGATGTTGATAAACAGGTAGAAACTGCCCTTTGGCGGATAGATGACGTGCATAGTCGGAATCTGGTTGATTCTTTCCGCTGCATAAAACATTCTGCTGCGGTATTCCTCCACCATGGCCGGCTGAATCTCCTTCCGATGGCGCAGCGCATAGATGGCTGCCCGCTGAGAGATGGACGGCGCGGTGAACACCACGTTCTCGTTGATCTGCTGAATGGTCTTGATGATGTAGTCCGGTGCGATGATGTTGCCGACTCTCCAACCTGTCATCGTAAAGTTCTTGGAGAAAGAATTCAAGATGATGGTCCTCTCCCGCATCCCCGGCATGGTCGCAAATGGTACAAAAGGATGCTCATAGCTGAAGGCTGTGTAAATATCATCACTGATGACCACCAGATCGTATTTCTCGGCGATGACCGCGATTTTTTCCATGGTTTCGGTGGTGAGACAGTTGCCTGTCGGGTTGCTCGGCGAGTTGATGACAAGTGCCTTTGTGCGCTCTGTAATCAGTCCTTCCAGTCGCTCAACATTGATCTGGAAATCCTCTTCTTCCAGTGTCGGCAGTTCCACAGGAATTCCCCTTGCCAGCTCCACCTGCTGCGGATATGGTGTGAAATACGGCGCCTGCAGAATGACTTCGTCACCGTCGTCGATGATCGCTTCCAATGCCAGATACATGCCCAGGCAGGCAGAGGCAGAGACAAAGACCTCTTCATCCTTTACCTCCATGTCATATTCCTCTTTGTAGTATTTGCAGATTTCCTCCCTCAGCTCAGGATCGCCGCGAAAATCCGTATACTTGGTATGACCAATTCTTGCATCCTCATAAGACTTATCTATGATCAAACGATCCGTAATCAAATCCGGATCCCCCAGACTCAAATTGATGCAGTCATCAAAGGATTTAGCCATCTCATCGGACTTTCCCATGGCAGTGCTCTGGTCCTTCCAGTATCTTTTTGCAATAAACTTATGCTTCACTTACTTCCGCCTCCTTTAATATATTCTAGGTGGTAAGACCTCTTATCAATTATTAAAACACATCTTCGGAGAAATTGCAAGAAGAAAACACAAGATTTATAATTTTCTAATAACGGCGTCGCCCCGATTTAGCGAAACAAATCGATGGGAACTCCTTATGCTTCGGGAGACTTAGTCCAATTTAGCGAAGCGAAACCGCCGGCAGGTCCCCTGCCAGGAGTGCAGGAACTGTGCTCCGTGGCACTCGACGGCTGCGCCCCAGCCTTTGGCTGGCTTGGCGTTAGTCGTATGATGGTTCCGCTAACATCTTTCACAAAAAAGCAAAACTGGCATCACGAATGGATGCCAGCAGCCTTCATAATCATCGGGGTAAAATTGCATTCAATCACTGCTGCTATGATCAGCAGCGGGATCACCACCAGGACAAAGGTCTTTGCCAGATGATTGAGCATGGTAAGAATTTTTTCTTCTTTCGCTTTACCTAAAAGTTTCATCGTCAATGTTCTGCAGAGATAGATGCCCATCGCCATAGACAAAAAGAAAGCAGGCAGTTCAAAGATACCGTGAGGCAGCAGTCCATAGACGATGGCAGGCAGTGGAGATATGGTTCCCGCCGCAGCGCCATAACCCAGCAGTGCGCCGATGATCATGCAGTTTGACAGCACTGACAGCGCAGGCAGGAAGATAAACGGAATACACCCCATGCCGATGCACATGGCGCAGGCAAAGACGTTGTTCATCACAACGCCCACATAAGACAGCGTTCCATCTTCATTCATGACGGACTGTGCTTTCGGTAAATATGTGGCAAAAATCTGCTTTGCAAGTTCTGCATTTTGATAGAAGTAGACGGCAAAGGCCGCTGTCAATAGGACAAAAACAAAAGCCACCTTCCAGGTCAATTTCACGATCTTACTTTTCAAATTTTGTTTTCCCCTTTCTATTTTGTACCAGTTCTCCATAGAGCGCCCCGCCCAAAATCAGCGCTGCTCCAGCAAAATCCTTCACTGCCATGCGCTCACCTAGGAATACCGCTGAGAAAAGCAAGGCGGAACAGGGGTCGATGTAGCTTAAAAGCGCCACTGTCTGCCCGGGAAGCTGCTGAATGGACGAAAAGTATAAAAACAGCGCAAAACCGGTATGTATGATGCCGATAATCAACAGTGCCAGAACGCCTGACAGAGGCGGCATCGTCCAGCCAGACTGGTTGGTAATCACCGCATAGGGAAGAATGACGATACCCGCTGCAAAAAGCTGCATCAAGGTGATTTCCATTCCTGTGATGCCGCTGGCTTTTTTGTTCAGCAGCGTGACGGACGCATAGAGAACCGCCGCCAGGAGGCCGAATAAAAATCCCCTCTTCGGATCGCTGCCGCCGTCTAGGCCGCCAGTGATGAACAAGAGTCCTGCCATAGCCGCCAGAATTCCAAGGGCCTTCGTCTTTGTAATCCTCTCCTTTAAAAAGAACGGAGAAGCCGCCATGACCACGATAGGTGCGCAGTAGTATGCGATGGTGGACAAGCTGACCGTGGTAAACTTGTACGCCTCAAATAGGGCAATCCAGTTAAAGCCCATGGCCGCACCAGATAAGGCCAGAACAGGGATGTTTTTCTTAAGCAGTGTGCGCGAGGACTTTTCTCTGCTCAAGGCGTAGACAATTCCCAGGACGATGCCGCCTAAGACGACTCGTCCCAATACGATCTGTGCGCTTTCCATGGGAATCATCTTAGCAAAGAGACCGACGCTGCCCCAGATCAGCATGGCGGTGATCAGTTTAATATATGCTTTTGATCGCTCGTTCATGAATGTTACCAGGCGCCTCCTCCGCCGCCGCCGAAGCCGCCTCCTGAGAAGCCTCCGCCGCCAAAGCCGCCTCCGATGCTGCCGCCGCCAGTATCCACGCTGGTGACGTTCATAATGCCGCTGGAGAAATTGCGGCTGCAATTGGTAATCATGTGGCTGTACCACAAGGTACTGAACACCATGCTGCTGTTTCCGCCATAGTACCAGGAAGGCGGGTTCGTCGGTATATTTTCAAAATTTTTCGCCCACTTATCCGACAGCCCCATGACATAAGCGTAAGGCATGATATCGTAAAAATACTCTGGATTTTCTTCCACCAGCATTTTCAATTTATTCAGTTCCGCTGCTTCGATGAAATCCTTAAATCCGAGAATTTTGCCTTGCAGCGCTGCGCTCTTCTTGGTCCGCGACTTCATCAAAAGCACGAAAGCATAGGTTACGACAGTAGAGGCGATGACTAGCAATGCCAGAATCTCGCTCTTGAGCAGATAAGCGGTCAATCCGGCGGCAATCAAGATACCCAGTGCAATGAAAACAGTACCGATGACAAAGAGGGTCGTTCGTTTCCCTTTTTTCATAGAGTCGCGCCGGTCAAAAGTCATCATGACCATAAGCAGACCCGCCATGAGCAAAATCACCAGCGGTATCAAGCCAATCAGTGTCAGGAACTCAAGGGACAAAAGAGCACTGAGCAAAATGGACACTACCGGCGGCACGAACATCAAAACGGTGCCGATCCCCCGACAAACTTTCGAGCTGCTGGTAAATAAGGCTTTCTCGCCAGTATACCAACCCTTTAACTGATCTCTCGCCGCCCAATAAAGGTCGCCAAAATCTTCTGGCAGTTCGTCCAGCTTAATTCTGTCTCCCGACTCAAAGATAGCATTAAAGAAAGTTTTCGCAAAGCGCTTCTCACTGGAATCGATGTCCTTCAGCTTCTTGACCATGAATTTGGTCGTCTTCATGGCTTCATACTCCTGAATAGAGAGATAACCCTTTGACGCATAATACGTAATCATCGAAACGATATCCTTATTGTCAATCACACCGTCGATAACGTAGCCGATTTCTGCCGGGGTCATTCCTTCCGGCGGATAAAACTCTACTGTTTTGATGATTTTCGGGTCACGTCCGAACAGCAGCCAAAGCAGACACATCAAAACGGGTATCCCGATCAAAATCCCAAACAGCAGATAGATCAGCCAATCGTGATTCGCCGGATCAACCCAGTAACCCTCTGGCAAATCCGCACGCAGCGTCACGCCCGTACCCTGGATGAGATTCTCACCAGTGATCCGGATCACATTCTTATTCTTATCGATGTGATACTCCACTCCAAGGTAACGATCTTTAATCACATTCTGATATCCGTAGGCGCCAGAGTAAATTTTTAGTTCGTCCCAGTCCATTGCCTTTGGCATTTTGACCGTAATATTGGCAGAGTTTATAGGTGTCTCCCAATTGGTCGGCAGTACATCTAAGGAGAGGTAGTCAAGCTGCTTCGATTCATCCTCGAAGCAGACCATATCGTAGCTAATCTCATAAGTCTTGCCGCCAGTGACCGTCTTGTCGGCGCTGCCGATTTGAATGACCTTTTGCACCACGTTATTTTCCGCCTCAGTAGACACGTCAAAATCATCCCCTTTGACCTGGATGTTTTTGATCTTATAAAACTTGGGTTGATAGGGGATATTTCTGTATAGGCCGTGTTTTGCTGAATGAAAGTCCACACGGATGGTCTCTGTAATATGGATCACATGGTCTTCCCCGATGTCGACCTTGACGTTGAAGGCGTCGGTCTCGTAGTCCTGCCAGGCAAAGATCGCAGATGCCGACATGGCCAGCATCATAGTCAAAAGGGTTCCCAAAATCACGAGTCTCTTGATACCTTTTCTCATCTTAAAATTCCACCTTCACGTTCTGTCTCTCTGCTTCTGTTTCTACTTCGAACATCGGTTTCTGATCAAAGTGGAAAAGCCCTGCAAGGATATTGGTCGGGAACATTTCGCACTTGTTGTTATAAAGCTTGACAACTGCATTGTAGTATTTTCTTGCATTGGCGATGTCCTCTTCTACCTGTCTGAGCTGTCCCTGTAAATCCATGAAATTCTCATTTGCTTTCAGGTCAGGATAGTTTTCGGCCACGGCAAATAAGGATCTGAGGGTACCAGTCAGCATGTTTTCGCCCTGGATCTTGTCCTCCATGGTCGCAGCACCCTCCGCCATATTGCGAGCGGAGATCACCTTGTTCAAAGTCTCTGTCTCATGTTTGGCGTAACCTTTGACCGTCTCTACCAAGTTGGGAATCAGATCATATCTCTTCTTTAAATAAACGTCCATGGTGGAGAAGCTCTCTTCCACGTTATTTTTTGCTTTGATAAAACCGTTGTAGCTGGCAATCACCCAGATCACCAAAATCGCGACCACTGCCGCAATGATAATTCCTGCAATCATTTCTGAACCTCCAAATTTTTGTAGCTTTTATTATACACTATTGTACCCAAAGACTCAAGAAATCTGCAAGGTCTACTTCAATACTGCATGAAATTCTCGTCCGGCAGTCCGCAAACGCTCACTTTTCAAAAAATGTCTGGCACTTTTTCACGGCCTGCACAAGGCTTCGCTCCACTATGAAACCATTAAATTCAAAACCCCGCTGAACCCCAACAGGGTAAAGAAGGCTATGGATGCCGCCGTCATCTGCAGGTGGCGTTTAAAGATCATCTGCCGGTCTGTGCCTTCCGGGTAAAGGGCTATGGTCATGGAGCCCAGAACTGAAAACGGGCAGAATAGGGCGCAGTTGGCCCCGGCGATGACGCCGGACAGCAGCGATGAGGCAGATACCCCCGCAAGACTTTCCGCAAGATGGCCGCCCACAGGAATCAAAGTCGGCATCACCACGCCAGAAGAGCTAGTCACCGTGGCTAGAAGGCCGCTGATCAAAGTCATAATGCCTGTAGCGGACTTTGGCGTAATCCATTTGAGCAGGATATCAGAGATCAGCTCGATGCCGCCGCATTGATCTACTACGGAAATCAACATGTACATTCCTGCTACCAGCAGCAGGGTATTCCAGTTCACAGTGGAAACCGCCTTTTTGTCCTCCATGACGCCCAAGAGAATCAACAGGGCCGCACCGGAAAAAGCCGTTACGGAGACATCCAATCCTAAAAAAATGATAGCGCAGATAACGAACAAAATGACAGCCAAAGTTTCTTTCTGATGCAGGTTCATCTGCGGAATGCTTTGCCGCAGGTTTGTTGACGAAACCGTCTTGGCCTTGGCGCCACCGAATAAGAAATACACCAGCAGTACTTCTGCGAACATGGCGGCAGCGTAAGGCAGAAACAATCCCATGTAACCGCTGACTCCTGCCTCTTTTGCCAGCTCCTTTGCAATGATGCCGGAAGTCGCTACCGGAGACAAACCGCCAGAAGCCGCACCGATTTCCACGATGATTCCCATCATGAAACAGCTAAGTCCCGTCTCTTTGCAGACTCCCATTGCAATCATCATAATCATCGGCGCTACCCCCGGTCCTGCCCCGCTGGCTGAAAGCAGGAAGGAGAGAAGGTAGATGACAAATGGCATCAGGAAAGCCCTGCCTTTGGCCAGAGACAAGATCCTCTTCGCCACAATTTCCATGGTTCCATTGGCGCCCGCAATGCCGAAAAGCAGAAGAACCGAAAGCATCATAAAAAAAGTGCTCACTGGCCACCCCAGACGATAGAGATCAGCCAGGTCCATCTGGGGAATAAAAAAGAGAATTAAGATAAACGATGCCAAAATGGCTGCCAGGCCGCAGTTGACCTTGCGCACAATGCCGACGACGACGGTTATCAGAAACACGATCAATGATAGAACTGCTAAATTCATGATTTTCCTCCGCTAAAATGTGGTATGATAATTCAGAAAGATTTTGTTAATAGGAGATGTTTGATATGACTTACTTTACGCCTTACGAAGCGGCGCCTTCCCTCTTCCATATCTATGAGCCGGGTGACGTACACTGTACTTTGATTGTTGGCAGAGAGCGCGCCCTGCTCTTTGATACGGGCTACGGATTTTGTGACATCAGAGAAGCCGTCAGCGCCCTGACCGATCTGCCCCTGACCATCGTCAACAGCCACGGCCACCTGGATCACGCAGGCGGCAACTTCTGGTTTGAACAGAAAATCTATATCCATCCCTACGAGCGCCAGGTTTACGACCTCTATCAGAAAGAAAAAGAAAGCCTCATGGACCGAATGTGGTCTCTCTATCAGCAGGGGAAGAAACCCCGTCCCTGGCCTGAAGGCTTCGATCGCCAAGATTATTACTCTTATAAGCCCTGCAGCTTTATCGATCTAACTGACGGGCAGGTCTTCGATCTAGGCGGGAGAATCGTGGAAGTCTTTTTCTTTCCCGGTCATACCCGGGGCTGCGTCGCACTCTACGACCATCAAAGCGGCCTGCTCCTTTCAGGTGATAACCTGGGCCACAGTATCTGGATCATGTTCGAACAAAGCGCACCGCTGGCTGAGTATCGCAGCTGCCTCTGCCGTCTCAAGGACAGCTTCGACATCAAAGGGATTCTCGGTTCCCACTACGGCGGCATCTACCCTGCTTCACTGATCGATACGGTAATCCAGTGCATCGATCAGCGCCATGACGGCAACAGCACCATCTTTACCCATCCGCGAAAAGGTTATAAAGCGCTGCGCCGCAAAGTGCCCCTTACAGGAGTTCCAGGCATCAAAGATCTCTATCTCGTATATCCATTCGATTAGTTAAAACGTTTTAGTTAATTATAATACATTTTCTATTTGCAGTCAATATTTTAATTAAAACGTTTTAATTACTTCTTGACATTTGCTTTTTTTGATGTAAAATATACTTAGAAAGAAAGTGAGGATATGACTCATGGCAACAATCAAAGACGTGGCGGCGCTGGCAGGCGTGTCTACAGCCACCGTTTCTCTGGTTTTAAATGGCAGAGGACAGGAACTGAAGGTATCTGCCGCGACCCAGCAAAAGGTCCTGGCTGCCGCGAAGACTCTGGCCTACAAACCCAATGCATCTGCCAGGAAGCTGCGGACTTCTGAGGTTGAAAAACCAACCATAGCGTTCTACTGGCCCATGGATCTAAGGATCAACTATCTTGCCGCAATTTTGACCGGCCTTCGAACAGAGATCGAAAAACTGCAGTTTGACTGCGAACTGATCATCTGCACTTATCGCAATGACCATCTGGCCGAAGAACAGGGTTTGAAGAACGCTTATCGTTACAGCGCCGCTATTATCGGCGCGCCGTCGGAAGCCGATATGGCATACCTGCAAGGCTTAAAAACCAGTCTGCCTATCATCCTCTTCAATCGATATTTGGAGAAATACCACACCGTCTGCTCACAAGACGAAAGCACCTTGCGCAATGCGGTCAATCTTTTAGCAGCAAAAGGCCATGTGCGCGCCTGCCTGTTCCATCCTGATGCGCTCTACACGGTATCAGGCAAACGGCTTTCTATGCTCCTTCAATTCGCAGAAGAGACGGGGCTTTCTATAGAAAGGAATTTCATATTTTCCGTAGAAGACAGCTGCGATGGCGGGGTAATCGCCGCCCGGAGATATCTCAGCCTGGATCATCCTCCCAAAGCGATTTTGTCTATGTCAGACACCATCGCCATCGGCGCGTCTTCTATCCTCAGCCGCAAAGGACTCGTGATGCCAGAAGATGTGGAACTGATTGCCTTCGCAATCGGCGATCCCAACCTGTCTCACTTTGCTAATCCTTCCCTCTCTGTCATTGAAATGCCTTCCCACGAGATGGCAGAAAACTGTATCGATATCGCCAGACAGGTCATCCAGACACCAGATTTACCCCTTTGCCATAGACAAATTCCGTCTAAGCTGATTCTCAGAGAAAGCTGCCCAGAATAATACTCGCATACCTACGGCCATTTCTATTGAAGTGGCCTTTTTTGTATTTATATGGAAGTTATTGACAGTTTTTAATACATGTGATAAACTTACATTAATTACAAATTATAGCAGATAATGAATTTATCCACCGTACAGAAAGGAGCTCTCCATGCATATGCAAAAAAGCACCACTACCATTCAGTATCCCCTTGATAACGACATCATGTTCGCCCTGGTCATGAATGACGCCGAGCTCTGCAGAGGCCTGCTGGAGCGGATCTTCCCAGGCAGAAAGATCCGCATGCTGAAGGTCTGTGACGGTTCTGACGTGGAAGTGCAGAACACCATTATCACAGGCATGATCTCCAAAAGTGTCCGCCTGGATGTCCTCTTCGAAGATGACGATTCCCTATACAGTATTGAAATGCAGCGTTTTGACGACACTGCCCTGCCCATGCGCGGCCGTTACTACGCCTCCGCTATGGACATCGACCAGCTGCGGAGAGGGGAGGCATACAGGGAGCTGAAAAAGAACTACGTCATCTTCATCTGCACCTTCGACCACTACGGATTGGGGCAGGCTGTCTACAGCTTCCAGAATTACGATGTCAAAAACCACTTGCCATACGGCGACGAATCCTTTAAACTAATAGTAAATACGACGGCCCCTGCAGAGAATACGCCGCGGGGACTGGTGCCGTTTTTCGACTACATAAACCGTATGGAGGTGCCCGATGACGACGCGTTCATCAAGGCCCTGCATGCCCAGGTGGAAAAGTACAACACTTCGGAATGGAGGCGGAAGCTGATGACATTGGAAGAGAAGATCAAGCTGCAGATTGAGATGGAGCGGGAGCAGATTTTTGCCGAGGGCGAAGCAAAGGCAAAATTGGAAAATGCAAAGAAGATGAAAGAAATGGGATTCGATATAGAGATCATTTCAAGCATTACAGGCCTGCCTATCGAAGAAATCAAAAATCTATAGACCATATGACGAAAAGACCGCCTGCCGGCGGTCTTTTCTATTAGGCATTTATATTGAACATACTCGTCTAAAACAATGGCGACAGCGGCGCGGCAACGGCGTACATGATGACCGGGAAGATGACGATGCCCAGCACCTTTACCACAAAACCGCCCTTCATCAGATCTTTCATCTCTATGTAGCCGCTGCCGAATACCAGGGCATTTGGCGGCGTGCCCGTCGGCAGCATGAAGGCGAAACTTGCCGAAAGGGAAACTGCCATCATCAGAAACATCGGATTCATGCCGATGGTCACTGCCAGGCCCGATATTGCGGGCAGGAACGCTGCCACGACGACGAAGTTGGATACAACCTCTGTGAGGATCGCCACGACGACGCAGAGGAAGATGATGACCAGAATTGGCGGCCAGGAAGCCAGGAAACCCAGGCCTTCTGCAATCCAGGCGGCGATACCGGCGTTTTTGAAAATACCGCCCAGTGTCAGGGCGCCGCCCAAGAGGATGAAAGTGCTCCAGGAGGTCTTCTCAAGGGCCGTCTTGGAGTCCATCAGGAATTCGCCCTTTTTCCAGTTGACAGGAATCACAAAGGATGCGACCAGCAGCACGATGGCAAAGCCTTCATTGGAGATAAACGGAAGCAATTTCGCGACCTGGTCGTTGAGGGCAAATCCCAGGATTGCCACCAGCAGATAAACGGTGCTGATTTTCTCCCCTTTGCTCATCTTTCCCAAAGCCTTCAGTTCTTCTCTGATCACCTTGGTATCGCCCAGGTCCGTCTGTCCCACCTTGAACATCTTGCAGATCAGCAGCGTCGCCAGGGGCAGCAGCACGATGGTAAAAGGCAGGCCGATGATCAGCCAGTCCGTAAAGCTCATGCTGATGCCAGTCAATTCTTTGATCAGCCCCACCGCCGACAGATTGGTGCCCGAGCCAATCAAGGTAGCCATACCCCCGATGGATGCTGCATAAGCCACAACCAGAATCAGCGCCACAGAAAAGCCGTCCTTCTTCGTCATTCCTAACTGTGAAATCAGCGCGATGGCGATGGGCAGCAGCATAGCTACCGCCGTGGTATTGGACATGAACATGGAGATGACTGCTGTTGCAAGACCAAAACCAAAGACGATCATGGACGGTCTGCCGCCGACCATGTTGATGATGCTCAATGCGATACGCCTGTGCAGGTTCCACTTTTCAATGACAGCGCCGAGGACAAAGACGCCCAGGCACATCATGGTCACTGGCGCAGCGTAAGATCCGTAAGCGTTAACGCCCTCCTCTGTCACTTCCATTCCCGCCAGGTTCAGCACGATGGAGCCTGCAATCGGCAGCAGCGCCGTCACCCAGATGGGCAGCGCCGAGGTCACCCACCAGATGACCATCCATAAGGTCAGAGCCAAAGCTTTGACACCGATGGGTGCAAGGCCGGGGATGCCGCCGGGTAAAATACATAAGATAATTGCTGCGATGGGTCCCAGGAAGAGACCGATTTTCTGAGATAATTTGAATTCCATATTTTCCTCCTCAATGGTGCGGGAGTCTCCCCGCTTTCCACTATACTATATTTCCGCTGTCAACACGAGCCTATTTTTGCGCGCAGAGATTGGCCATGCTGCTGACCAGTTCCGCATCGATTTCTCTGCCCATTTCGACAGCAGTCTCGATTACCATCTGCAGGTCATAGCCGGTTGCCACCCCCATCTGCTCAAACATATTGATCAAATCCTCAGTCCCTATATTCCCCTTTGCGCCTGGAACGAACGGGCAGCCTCCCATCGCTCCCATGGACGCGTCAAATTTTGTGATACCCTCTTCCAGGGCTACATAAGCGTTAGCAAGCCCCATGCCTCTGGTGTCGTGCAGGTGGATGCTCACATGGTCAAAATCCACAAATCCTGCTAGATGTTGCAATACTTCTCTCGTGTGACCCGGGGTACTGATGCCGGCAGTATCCGCCAGGCCGATTTCCGTAACGCCTGCAGCGAAGGCTTTGTCGATGATGTCTGTGACCCGCTTCATCGGTATCTCGTCGCCAAAGGGCGATCCGAATACACAGGGCAGTGCCAGGGTGATGGCAAGACCCTCTGCGCTCTCCGCCAACGCAAGGAAGGTTTCGAGAGATTCTTTGATGGTGCGTTTTGAATTACGCAGGTTGTGCTCCTCGCTGACAGAGAGGACAAAGGATACGTCAGTCAGTCCCGCTTTTCTCGCATTGTCGACGCCTTTGGTTGAGCGCCAGGCCGGACAAGACACAGCCCTTTTCGTCTGCATAATCCGACACGCCTGCCACCACGTCAAAGGCATCTCCCATCTGCGGCACGGCCTTGGGATTGACAAAGGAGGTGACATCCATCTTCTTCGCCCCACAGTCGATCATCCTCTTGATATATTTGATCTTCATCTCTGTAGAGATCATCGTCTTGTGGTTCTGCCAGCCGTCCCGGGGGCAGACCTCCATGATTTCCACTTTTTCCGGTAAGTTCAGCATCAGTTGATCACCCCTTCTTCTCTGTACTTTTCCAGCTCTTCCTCGGAGAATCCCAAGGCTTTGAAGATGCTGAAATTATCCTCGCCCAGATCCGGCGCCGCTTTTTTATATTGGCACGGGTACTCGTTCATCTTAATCGGGTTGCCGATCACGGTCAAGTCACCTGCCTCCTTATGAGGAACTTTGACCAGCATCTCTCTTGTTTCCGTGATGTTTTTATCAGCACAGACCTGTTCACAGTTGTAAATCGGTCCCGCTGGTACGCCGACGCTGTCGATGATCTCTACGCACTCCATGACCGTCTTGTCGCTGGCCCACTCTTCGATAATCTCCTTCAGAGAGTCAGCGTTCTTCTTTCTCAGCTCTGTATCCAGATAGAGAGGATTTTCCGCCAGCTCCTTCATGCCCATGGCTTCCGTCAGCTTGCGGAAGTGGATGTCGGTGCCGCTGGCCAGGACAAAATAGTCATCCTTCGCCTTAAAAGAGTCATAAGGCGCTGACGAGATATACTTGTTTCCCGTCATCTCCGGCGACTTCCCTTCGTACACATACTGCATCAGCTTGGCCTCCATGCCGCTGACGATGCTGTCCACCAGCGCTACGTCGATTCTCTGTCCTGTGCCCGTCTGCCCCCTTTTCAGCAGGGACGCCAGGATGGCAAAGCCCGCATTGAGTCCGGCAAAGAGGTCGCCGATGGCCATGCCTGCACGGGTCGGCTCCATACCCGGCCAACCCGTGATGGACATGGAACCGCCCATGGCCTGGGCGATCAGATCATAACCCGGTTTCTTCGCATTGGCACCGTACTGCCCATATCCAGAGATGGATGCGTAAATCAGCTTCGGGTTCAGCTCGTGGCAGACCTCCCAGCTGAAGCCCAGCTTCTCCATGACGCCGGGACGGTTATTTTCCAGGAGCACATCGGCGGATTTTACAAGATCGGCAAAGAGCCTCTTGCCGTCGTCGGTTTTTAAATCCACAGCCACGCCCCTCTTATTTCTGTTCAGATTCTGGAAATACATGCTTCTGCCCGTCGTCTTCTCAAGAGGTCTGGCGCCGCGGACGAAGTTGCCGCCGCTGCGCAGATTCTCCACTTTGATCACGTCAGCGCCCATATCGGCAAAATACATGCCGCAATAGGGTCCCGCCAGAAAATCCGTAAAATCCAAGACTCGGATTCCTTCTAATAATTGTTCAGTCATTTTCAATTTCCTCTTTTCAATATCATAATGTATTTATGCTTCTATTTTTGCCGATGACGGCTTGCAGCAGGTTCTGCCGACACCAAACCACACGTCGAGGACTTCACTGCCCGGTGCCGGTGTAAGCAGGCTGCCAAAAATCATCGCCGCGCAGGAGAATACCAAAGATGGGATCAGCGGCAGCATACCAAAACTCAACGCCGGTACTACCGTTGAAAGCAAATAGTATCCGATTCCCACAACCATGGAGGCGATACAGCCAAATTTGTTCGCCCGTTTCCACCATACGCCGAAGAGCACCGGCATGAAAAAGGCACATGCGCCGCCTGCGATAGTGAAGTTGTTGATGACCCCGATCAGTGCCGGCGGTTTAATGGCAAAGGCTACGGTAATCACCATGATCACCACCACTGCCACCGTATTGACCTTCTTCAACTGGGCATCGGATGCCCTTCCCTTTTTGATCAGTCCGCCATAGATGTCCATGACGACGCAGGAGTTTACGTTGAGCAGCTGAAAGGCGATGGTAGATTGAATCGCCGCAGCGACACCGGAAGAAACGATGCCCGCAAATACTGGCGGAAGCACTTTCAGCGCTGCATAGGGAATGATCGTATCAGATACCACATCAGGAAATACTGTTTTCCCAATGGTGCCCAAGGTCGGCATCACAATGCACCATAAGCCGACAAAGGCAAGGGTGATGGCTGTTGAATTGTGCAGAGATTTGCTGTTTCCGATTTTGACGGCTTGAGAGACGTTGTCTTTGCCGATGTTTCCAGATACGCCCACTTGAAACAGATAGCAGGCCAAGAGCACAAAGCCAAAGGTGGACCCCGGACTTAAGATTCCCGGCTCGTCTGCAGCCAAATCGCGGAAGGCATTTTCCAGATTGCCGAAGCTGCCGTTGACATAGGATACGATGCCGATGGCAAGCACAACGGTCGTCACCGTCATGACAAAACCCTGGAAGACCGATACTGCCGCTGCCCCGCGGCTGCCGCCGAAGATGGTATAAGCCAAAAGAATCAGTCCAAAGATCACCAGTCCGAGAGCATAGGGCAGCCCGGTCATGGTTTCCATCAGACGAGCCCCGGAGGTCATCTGTTGGTACAGGAACAGCCCCGTGAAAATCACGATGGATAACGGCGTATACCATGCGATGAATTTGTTATTGTCATAGCGGTGCTGCAGCACAGCGCCTAAGGACACCGCATGAATTCGATTACAGACGATTTTCAGTTTCTTGTTGATAATGCTGGCTGCAATCAGTCCGCTGAAAGCGAAGGTAGCCATACAGATCGGCCACATCAGCCCCCAGGCATGAGCCAGGCCGGGATTTGATAAGAAGGTTCCTCCACTGGCAAAGCTGGCTGCGATCATAAAGCCGGCTGCCAGAAAGCCCATGTTTCCGCCTCCGGCAAAGTAACTTTTGCCAAAGCCATCCCCTTTGACCTTTTTTCTGGAAGCGACATTGCCCAGTACCACACAGACTAGTGCGTAGACGATAAAGGTGACGATTGCAAAAATACGCGTTGTATTGCTGATATCCATTATCTTCTGACTCCTTTCTCATAATCAAACTCCGGATCTTCTGCATCCAGAGAAACATTTCGGAAGACCCTCATGACCAGGTAGATGCCCACGAGAATGCCGACAATCATGATGCCGATACATACCGTAAACCAAAGGGGAAATCCAAAGAGATAGGTATAGTCCGCCGGATTTCCTCTGCCGAGGAAGATTGCAGACAGCATCACGCCGATAAACATAGCCAGCCAATAGACCAATACGATGATTGCTTCCTTCCCCATTGCCTGAAAACGACTGTCGGGGACGAATTCTATTTGTTGTTTCTTTTTCATTTTGTTCTGCTCCTTTTCAATAAAATCTACAGCCAGTCTGCTGCTTCGCGTAAAGCGCTTTCAATGTAGTACCAATCCCTTGAATCCTCTTTTTCTCTAGCTTCATAACATGGATAGACGCCCTGCATTTTTTCGCGGAATTTTTCATTCATCGCCGCCCGCTCTTCGGTTGACAGCCAGATCTGCAGGACTTTCGGTCCCTTCGCAGTACCCGAAAGTCTTGCGAAGCTGCCGGCCAGGTCGTTTTCTCCCATTGCCTGCAAACCGCCAAATACGGCGGAAAACTGTTCTCCTCTTCCCGGGTCATGGTCCATCAGCCACTGCAGATCGGTAATGCCGGAGATAGAGACGGCGGCAGAAAATAGCGCTGGATTGGCTGCTGCACACTTCAGGGCTCCAAATCCGCCCATGCCGATGCCTCCGATAAAGGTCTTTTCTCTTTCTTTTGATGCTGGAAAGGTGTTGCAGACAAAATTCACCGTGTCCAGAAGAAAGGACCCATATCGCATTTCGCTGAACTGCCCTTCGATATTGGAGGCTGCCGTTTTCTCCGGCGACCCTTCATTGACGTCCCTTTCTGCATAGTCAGTATAAAAGCTGAGCAGTCCCTGTGGCAGAACGATCAAAAGCCCCGTTTCATCAGCAAGGCGGGAAACCGCCGCCATCTGATAAAGCTCCCCAGGTGAAGATGCTTCATCGTGAAGCAGAAACAAAACCGGGTACTCGTTCTGAAAGCTGCCTAATCTCAGCTCGGGAGACTTAGCTGATCTCACATGTTTTTTCTGCGGCACTGCAAGCAATACGTCCATACGGTCTTTTACCGCATCTGACACCATGTTGGTGCGAATCAACGCTGCCATGATTCTTCATCTCCTTTCTTCTGATCTGCCAGGAACCAGTCCAGAAACAGGTTCACCCCTTCATTGTGGATGCCCCAGCCGTGGGGTCCCGGAATTACCTTATATGTATAGTCGAGATTTTTTAACGATTTCAAATGGGCATGCATGTTCTCATTGGGTACAGCCAGGTAATCCTCTTCACCCCAGCTCTGAAACAGCCTCGGAATTTCTTTTCTGCCCTCTGACGCTTCTCGATCCAGCTCTGCCGCCACATGGAACAGGTCATAGGATTTCCCGCTGATATCCAGATTGTCGCCAAACTGCCGCTGATGCTTGATCGTCATGAAAGGGCGGGCCTCGATCGCCCACTTCATATCCAGCATGCCGCTCTGGGCGCCGACATGACCATAGACATCCGGCCTGTTCAGCCCGCAATAATAGGCTCCATACCCGCCTACGGAGCAGCCGTAGATCGCCGTATCCTCTCTTTTATCCGAAAGGGGAAACAGGGTTCTGGTCTGCTCGATGAGTTCCCGAGTCATAAATGTAAAATACTGATGTGCATACCGATATTCCTTCTGATAATCCACGTAATAGCTGAAGGTGGGTGTCACACAGAATATGGCGGCGTCTGCAAGATCGACACCTTCGAAGTAAGAGGCTAAGTTCATTTCTGTGAGGACTGCTTCGCTGTGGCTCAATGCGCCCGGCAGCAGATAGATGGTTTTCAGTTTACGGCCAGGCTGCAGTCGTCCATTGGACAGATTGGCCGGCAGCAAACCGGAAATCTGTGTCGGACGTCCCAAGGCTTCTGAATACCATTCTCCTTGCACAATTGTTGCTGGCATAATTTTTCTCCTTTTTCCTTTACCGGCACCTGAAAAGAAAACATTCTGTGCCAGATTTACGTTATATAATTGCAATTCCCGTGCCATGATTAAAGACCTTGCAATTTCATTGTTTTTTAGCGCAAAGAAAAAAGAGAAGCTGCACATACGTCAACTTCTCTTTACATCGGTTTACATCATTCTTCTCTATGGAGTTTTTTATACAGTGCCTGCCTGCTGATGCCCAGCGCCTTAGCCACATCGTTTTTGGAAGTTCCTTTCGCCAGCAGGGACTCGATGACCATGGTTTCCACCACCTTGTTCAGCTGACCCAGGTCGATTTTCAGTTCCTCATCCACAAGGCCTTCGTCAGCCTGTCCATTCTGGATGATTTCGCCGCAGGAATTATCGCCGTCAAAGGCGTGATAACGCAGAGCGGCGCTTTTGATCTCCCGCACGTTGCCCAGCCAGTGGTGAGCCAGCAGCTCCTCTTCAAAAGACGGGGAAAGCAGAATATCCTCTGCCCGACATCCTCGCAGTTCGGCCAGATAGTATTTGAACAGAGGCACGATATCTCCCTTACGCTCTTTCACCGGCGGAATATTCAGCTGAAAGGTATTGAGCCGGAAAAAGAGATCCTTGCGGAACTGGTTTTCCCGGATGCTTCTGGTCAGATTTCCGTTGCTGGCGGCAATGATGCGCACGTCCAGCGGGATGACGTAATCAGAGCCTACCCGCATGACCTCCTGCTGTTCGATGACCCTGAGGATCTTCGCCTGCAGCCCCATGGGCATGCTGTTGATCTCGTCCAGGAAAATCGTCCCCTGGTGCGCCAGTTCGAAAAGCCCCGCTTTGCCTTCACTTCTCGCGCCGGTAAAGGCCCCTGCAACATAGCCGAAGAGCTCACTCTCCAGAAGAGATTCGCTGAGGGCCGCGCAGTTGACCGCGACAAAAGGCCTCTCTCTCCGCCTGCTGGCGTTATGGATGCTCTGGGCGAAGAGCTCCTTCCCCGTGCCGTTTTCTCCGTAAATCAGCACGGAGCCTTCGAAACCCGCGATGGTCTTTGCCCTTTTGATCAAAGCCTTCATGGCAGCATCTTCGGTTTTGATATCGTCAAAGTGGTAGGACGCCACCAGGCCCTTCTGCGCCAGCTTCATACGGATAGTATGTTCTAACTCCTGTATCTTGGTCACATCCTGTACCGTGGTCAGATATCGTTTTTCTGACTTGTAGAATTGGAAAGGATGAATGGTAAAGCTGAGCATGGCGCGGTCTAATTTCCGCACGAAGGAACGGGGCGCGGTCTCGCAGACGCCAGGCATTCTTTTTGCCGGCATATTAGGAATCACCTTACGCACGTCAGCAGCAAGAAGATTTTCCGCACTTTGGGCGAGCAGTTCCTCTGCTTTGCTGTTGACCTCGCGAATGCGATACTCCCGGTCAAAAATAATTAGCCCCTCGTCCACATTGTTGAGTATCGATTCCAGCACATTGACCCTCTTGGCGCTTTCGGCAAGCTGGGTAAGGAATTCTTTTGCCACCCTCACCGTCTCCCTGATAGTGGTATCCCTGTTCATCAGTTCTACCATGGTCAAGTCTTCCCGGTCACAAAGCATCGACGCCACACCGCTGGACAATACGACAACCCCCTGTTCTGGTATGGACTCCAATTGCCGCTTTAGAGATTCCAGGTCTGTATAACGTCTGACTTCCAAAGGAAAATCAAAGAGAGAAACAGCGCCTTCAAACTTCTTCGCCACATGTTCCCGCAGCACTACGTATATTTTTCCCCGGTAAGTTTCCCTGACAGAGGTCAGCATGTAGAGAATATCGGAGGTACGGATTTTTTCTTCCATCACATGAACAGAATCGGATACCGCGGCCAAGTCAGTATAGATGCCCCCTCTGGCGATGATAACGCCATAGCCGTCTACTGCCAGCCTGCGGTATTCTGCAGCGGAACGATAAACATCCACCGTCTGCACCACAACGACGCCCCTTTTTACATCGTCAGCCAAAATCTCTTCTACTGCAGGAATCATCGTCTCTGACGGCACGATATAGGCAATCTTCTCCATAGTTACTCCTTCAAGTCCCAGTCGATCGGTCCTTCTCCTTTTTCTGTCAGAAATGTATTGGCCTTAGAGAAATACTGTCCGCCGAAAAATCCGTTATAGGCAGAGAAAGGGCTCGGATGGGCGCCTTCGAGAATCAAATGCTGCTTCCCGGTGATCAATTGTGCTTTAGACTTGGCATTGGCGCCCCAAAGAATGAAGACAATGGGTTTTTCCCTTTCGTTGAGCAGCTCGATGACCCGGTCGGTAAAGATCTCCCAGCCCTTTCCCTTGTGAGAGTTGGCCTGGTGTTCCCTCACCGTCAGACAGGTATTGAGCAGCAAAACACCCTGCTCCGCCCATTTGACCAGACAGCCGTGATCCGGCGGGTCGATACCCAGATCGTCCTTCATTTCTTTGAAGATATTCACCAGTGACGGCGGCTGTTTCACTCCTTTTTGCACAGAAAAAGACATGCCGTGTGCCTGACCGGGACCGTGATAGGGGTCCTGCCCTAAGATGACGGCTTTCACATCCTCATAGGAAGTATACCGCAGGGCATTGAACATATCGTGCATGCCAGGGTAAATGGTCCGCGTCTTATATTCCTCGATCAAAAACTGCCGCAATTTCAAATAATATTCTTTTTCAAATTCTCCAGCTAATACTTCATCCCATTTGTTTCCTATGTTTACCACTTCTTTTCTTCCTTCCTTTCTTTATGATTCCTTTTGCTCTGCAGCTTCCGGATCTTCCAGCCACTTGCCTTTTTTGATGTAGATCAGCATCATGATCGCGCCGATAACCCAGGTGATCGGATAACCCAGCAAAAGCAGATATAACTTGTGTGCGAACTGGAAAGACCCCCAGATCCAGAGGATACGAACCGCGCAGAGAGAGCAGATGGACATGACCATGGCCTGCAAGGTTTTTCCCACACCTCTGATGGTACCCGTCGCAATATGGAAAATGGCGATGATCCAGTAGAACGGATACATATATTTCATCATGTAGATGCCGTAATCGATGACTGCCTGCTCGCCTGTAAAGATCCTGATAATATAGGGAGCAAAGATCAGCATCAAAGCGCCTGCCACGACAGCATAGACGGCGCCCATGCCGATGGAAACCTTCATCCCCTTGTGCACCCGGTCGAACTCCCGCGCGCCGTAGTTTTGGCCGGCAAAGGTGGTAGCCGCCATGCTCATGCTCAGAATCGGCAGCAGAATGAAACCGTCAATTTTGTTGAATGCCGCATAGGAGGCCATGACGGTAGCGCCGAAGCTGTTGACCCCGGACTGAACCACCACGTTGGACAGGGAGATGACGATATTCTGTACCCCTGTTGGCAGACCGATTTTGACGATCTTTTCTAAAAGATTGTCATAAAAGCGAACGTCCCGCAGCCTGATTCTGTAGGACTCTTTGCTGCGCCGCATAAAACGCAGGATGAAGATACAGGAGATCAGCTGGCTGATATCGGTAGCGATGGCTGCGCCGACGACACCCATTTTAAATACTGCTACAAACAGGATATCTAAGAAAATGTTCGAGACTGCGGCGATGATCAGATAGATCAACGATCTGCGCGAATTTCCCACGGCGTTGAGAATGCCCGCCGACATGTTGTAGATGACAGAGAAGATGATGCCGGCAAAGAATACCCGCAGATAATCCGATGCCTGATCAAAAACCTCCTCCGGTGTCCCCATAATGTCTAAAATCAGAGGCGCCGTCAAAACGCCGATTATCGATAGGATAGCGCCGGCGGCGATGGAAATGGCGATGGTCGTATGTACTGCTTTGCGCACGCCCTCGTCGTCCCGAGCGCCGTAGTATTGGCTGGTGACAACGCCAGCACCGGCCGAAGCGCCGATGCAGAAGCCGACCAGAAGCTGGATGATGGCGCCGCTGGCGCCTACTGCGGCAAGAGCGCTGCTGCCGACCACATTGCCGACGATAATGGAATCGACAATATTATATAACTGTTGAAATAGATTGCCTAAAATTAAAGGAATCGAAAAAAGAAGTATCTCCTTCCAAATCGTCCCTGATGTCATTAACGTGTTGTTCTTCATAATTCACTCCTTCTACTAACAATAGTATAAACACATACCAAAGGCGGAAGTCAAGAGGGAATCTGCAATAAATTCTTTTTTTCACCGGCTATTCGTGTTAGAATATTGCTATGAACAAGATATACATTTCAAAAGATGCAAACAAGATACTGACAGACTATTTAGAAGGCCTGGGCTGCCACCTGTCTTTTATTGCCTCCAGCGACATCGTCGATCCGGCAATTTCCAATCACCCTGATATTTTTTTGTGCAAAATGGGAGCCGGGGACGGCGCACCGATTTTCTTTGCAGAAAAAGAAGACCTGGGCAGAGATTACCCTTCTGATGTAGCCTTCAATGCGGCCTGCACCGGCAGATACTTCATTCATAACCTGTCCTATACCAACGAAAAGCTGCTCCTTGCCGCCAAGGAGATGGGTATGACTTTGATCGACGTGGGCCAGGGTTATACCAAGTGCAGTATCGTCGTAGTCGCAGAAGATGCCATCATCACCTATGATGAGGGCATCATTCGCGCGTGCAGCAAATACCCGGAACTGGAAGTTCTGCAGGTTTCCCCCGGTTTTGTCCGCCTGGACGGCTATGACACCGGATTCATCGGCGGCTGCAGCGGCAGAGTGGGAAACGAGGTGCTCTTTAACGGCGACCTCTTTGCCCATCCCGATTTTCAGCGCATCGTCACCTTTATCGAAAAGCGGGGCTTAACTTGCAGATGGTTCCCAGATTATAAACTGACTGATATCGGGTCGATTTTGTAGGCCGCCGTGTTACAATACGGTTATGCTTTTTGAAGCCTTTTACGGGTCTTCGCGTAACTGTTGACTGCTTTTTACTGTTTAGCAGGGGGGTATATGCTTTGTAAGGCTGCAAAAAAACATACCTGTGGCGTAATACAGGCCCCATAAGCGCCCTTTTCTGCACATTCATACGAGAATCCGGCCACGAATAGCGAAGTTTTGCCGATTTCTGGCACTTAACATGCAAACAGTTACGCCAAATAAATCAAGTACCTGCAAAAAGCCTAACTGTATTGTACGAAACGGCTGATATATACCCCCATACCCTATATTCGAGAGAGACAAAGAACAAACCCATATCGACGAAAGGAGGCGCCGTAAAAATCACAAAATCTGAGATTTTGAATTTTCTGGCGTTTGCCTTACCAGCGGTTTTGTACCAAAACCGCTGGTAGGGCATAAAAAGACAAGTGAAAAAACATGCAATCATACCCATCTTCATCCCCCACAAAGGCTGCCCTAACGACTGCATCTTCTGCAACCAAAAGAAAATCACGGCCAGGCAGAAGGCGGTCACAGGCGAAGATGTGGAAAACACCATAGAAACCTGGTTATCCACCTTAGAGAACCGAAATCTGGACACCATAGAAATCGCCTTTTTCGGCGGCAGCTTTACGGGGATTCCCATGGAAGAGCAGTCTGCTTATCTGGCTATCGCAGGGAAATACAAGGATGCAGGCAGAGTCGACAAGATCCATATGTCCACCAGGCCGGACTACATCGACGAAAAAATCCTCGATAACCTGAAGCAGTATGGCGCCGATACGATCGAACTGGGCGTGCAGTCCTTCGATGACAAGGTGCTCGCACTTTCCAATCGAGGTCACGACAGCAAAGTAGTCTACCAGGCCTGTGATCTGATCAAAGACTACGGATTTGAGCTGGGCATTCAGCTGATGATCGGTCTGCCCGGGGACACCATGGAAACCTGCCTCTACTCGGCAAGAGAAACCGTCAAAATCGCCCCTGCGATAGCCCGTCTCTATCCCACCATCGTCATCAACGATACGGAGCTTCACAATCAGTATCTGCGCGGCGAATACGAACCGCTCTCTCAAGACGAAGCAATTCTGCGAACCAAGGAGATGTACAAGCTCCTCGACGCTGCCGGAATCAATATCATCCGCGTGGGTCTCAAGAGTACGGATATCATCAGCGAACACGGCGAGATCAGCGGAAATACCTACCACCCCGCCTTTCGGCAGCTGGTGGAGGGTGAAATTGCCAGAGAGCGCATCGAAGAGAAGCTGGCCGGGACGGATTTTGATCGAAACAGCCGCACAAAAGTCACTTTTTATGCAAATTCGAAGAGTTTTTCTAATATGATTGGAAATTCCGGCAGAAACAAGAAATTTTTTCTTGAAAAGTACCCCTGTCTTAACATATTATATAAGGTAAATGACTCACTCAATGATCATCAATTTCAAGTTGAAATAAAAGGAGAAAAGAAATGAAAGAAACATCAAAAGCTGTGGTAACAGTGATCGGAAAAGATATGGTTGGGATCCTGGCAAAGGTTTCCACTGCCTGCGCAGAAGCAAACACCAACGTCATCGAAGTGACCCAGTCCGTTCTGGACAGTTTTTTCTGTATGGTCATGATCATCGACATTACAGAATCGGACAAGCAGATCGACCAGCTCCAAAAATCCATCGAAGAAAAAGTACCTGCCATGCAGGTTCACGTCATGCATGAGAATATCTTTAATTCCATGCATAGAATATAGGAAGCGGAGGATCGTCACAATGTTAAATATGAGCGACATCATGGAAACCATCACCATGATACAAGAAGAAAACTTAGACATCAGAACCATCACCATGGGAATCTCTCTGATCGACTGTGCGGACAGCGACATCGACAAATCCTGTGAAAAGGTTTACAACAAAATATACAGCCATGCCAAGGATCTGGTAAAAACCGGAAAATCCATCGAAAAGAAATACGGCATTCCCATCGTAAATAAGCGAATCGCCGTCACGCCGATTTCCATGCTGGCGGGCGTATCCGGCGGAGATCCGGTCAAATACGCTAAAACCCTGGACAGAGTCGCCCACGATGTAGGCGTCAACTTCATCGGCGGTTATTCCGCTCTGGTGCAGAAAGGGTTCAGCGCCGGTGACAGGGAACTGATCGAATCCATTCCTCGCGCCCTTTCAGAGACGGAACTGGTCTGTTCCTCTGTCAATGTCGGTTCCACCAAAGCCGGCATCAACATGGACGCCGTCAAAATCATGGGCGAAACCGTCAGGCAGGCATCGGAGCTGACCAAAGACAGACAGTGCATCGGCGCTGCCAAATTGGTCGTCTTCTGCAACGCTGTAGAAGATAACCCGTTTATGGCTGGCGCCTTCCACGGCGTAGGTGAAGCAGACTGCGTCATCAGCGTGGGTGTATCCGGCCCCGGCGTCGTCCGATCCGTACTCTCCAAGATGCCTGCTGACGCACCGATCAACGTGGTGGCAGAAGCCATCAAAAAGACTGCTTTCAAGATCACCCGCATCGGCCAGCTGGTCGGTCGTGAAGCTGCCGATATGCTGGATGTGGAATTCGGCATCGTCGACCTGTCCTTGGCGCCGACACCTGCTGTAGGCGACTCCGTCGCACACATTTTGGAAGAGATCGGCCTGGAACAGTGCGGCGCTCACGGAACGACTGCTGCCCTCGCCATGCTCAATGATGCAGTGAAAAAAGGCGGCGTCATGGCATCTTCCAGCGTCGGCGGGCTTTCTGGCGCTTTCATCCCAGTCAGTGAAGACGCGGGCATGATTGCAGCCGCCAGAAATGGAGTTCTTTCCATCGAAAAATTAGAAGCGATGACCGCTGTCTGCTCTGTAGGTCTCGACATGATCGTCATTCCAGGCGATACTGCCAGCGAAGTCATCTCTGCCATTATCGCTGACGAAGCGGCTATCGGCATGGTCAACTCCAAGACGACGGCGGTGCGAGTAATTCCTGCTATCGGACTCAAAGAAGGCGAAGAACTGGACTTTGGCGGACTTTTAGGCTACGGACCGGTCATGCCGCTCAGAAGCCAGTCCCCAGCCAAGATGATCAACCGCGGCGGACGGATTCCGGCTCCGCTGCAGAGTTTAAAAAATTAGAGGTGAAAACTATGACGAAGGTCAGACTTGGAAAAACAGAAATCATAACGAACAAAAACGGCTTTGGCGCTCTGCCGATTCAGAGAATTCCTTATGAGGAAGCAGAGGCTCTGATCTACGAAGCCTATGATAACGGCATGACCTTTTACGATACCGCCCGTTTCTATACGGACAGTGAAGAGAAACTGGGCCGCGCCATTGCCAAACGCGGAATCAGAGACAAGGTTTACATAGCCAGCAAAACCATGTGCAATACTACGGAGGAATTCTGGTCGCAGCTTGCCCAGTCTCTTTCTGATCTTCAGACAGATTACCTGGATCTCTATCAGTTCCACAATCCGGCCTTCTGTCCAAAACCGGGCGACGGCACGGGGCTCTATGAGGCCATGCTGGAAGCAAAAGCCCAGGGCAAGGTCAGACACATCGGCATCACCAATCACAGGCTGGCTGTTGCCCACGAGGCCATCGACTCCGGTCTCTACGAAACCCTGCAGTTTCCCTTCTGCTACCTGGCCAGCGAACAGGATGCCGCTTTGGTAGAAAAGTGCAAACAGGCTGATATGGGGTTTATCGCCATGAAGGCCATGAGCGGCGGACTGATTACGAGAGCTGATGCCGCCTACGCCTTCTGTGCGCAGTACGACCACGTGCTGCCCATCTGGGGCGTACAGAAGATGGAGGAGCTGCAGGAATTCATCGCCTGCGAAAAGAACCCGCCTGCCATGGACGACGAAATGCGGGGCTTTATCCTAAAGGAGCGGGAAGAACTTTCTGGTGAATTCTGCCGCGGCTGCGGCTACTGCATGCCATGTCCTGTCGGCATCAAAATCAACGACTGCGCGCGGATGTCCCTGATGATCCGCCGGGCGCCGACTTCTGTCTACATGGACGAAGCTCATCAGGCCGACATGGAATTGATCGACGAATGTCTCCACTGCGGACAATGCAGGGAAAAATGCCCCTATGGCCTGGACACCCCGGCGCTGCTGGAAAAGAATCTGGCAGACTACCGGGAACAGGTGGCATTGCTCTAATAATAGGAAAAAGGAGAGTGGAAAGAAAGCCTTGCTATCTTTCCACTCTCCTTTTCTATCAGGGTAGCATAAGTTACCCCGCTCCCTACGATGCATAATCCTGTTTATATAGAACGAGGGGTGTTACGGTCCCCTCATAAAAGTTGGTCGTCTGCCCCATAATTTTTCCACCCATGCTGCAGATAATTTTTACCGTTGCCTCCCTCGCTTCCAGATGGATTTCTTCAATCCCCTGAGAGAAGAGATCGTCTAAGGAAAACTTAGCTAATCGCGTGCCAATATGGAGTCCTCTGTAGTCCGGGTCCATGACAAATCTGCCCCAATGAATCGTGCCCTTCTCTTCCCAGGCTGCAACCGCGCCTACGACAGTCTCCTGCAGTAAGGCGCACCACCACTGCGGATGCATTTCCTCAGCAATCGGTATGATTTCTGCCGGAATTCTCTGCTCTCCCTCAAATATGCTGATCTGCAGCTTCATAATTCTGTCCATGTCCAAGACCGCCGCTTTTCTCAATATGACCTCTTTCATCCATCGCGCCTCCACATTTATATACTGTTGGTACATGGGTATTTTAACACAAAAAACACGTCATTGCTATTTTCTAATCTTAATAAATTACTTTCCCTTCTTGTATTACACATAATATGCTGTTTGCAATTCTCTTGCCGACACTTTGTTTTGCATTTTTATATAACCATTTGTTATTATGTTTTGTATGCGGTTCCCTCAGTCGATTTTCAGATTCAGTTAACAGTCCTATGCGCTTCCGTGCTTTTGCCTTTGTTTAACTTTCAAGATATTAGGAAATTGTAAAAAAGCAATTTCCTTTGAATCAAAAAAGCACCCCGCTCAGCGAGGTGCTTTCAATGTTGATTTACTATGCGATTAGTCTTCTTTGATCAATTCTTTCAGAGAAGTTGCCAGCCCTGCCAGGCCTGCAATTTCTGAAGGAATGATGATCTTTGTTGCCTGGCCGTCAGCAGCCTTCTCGAAGGAATTCAAACCCTGCAGGGCAATAACTTCCTTGTTTGGCTGTGATTCAACCAGCATTTTGATACCGTCGGCAGTCGCCTGTTTAACCATTCTGATTGCTTCTGCCTGACCTTCGGCTTCTCTGATGGAGGCCTGCTTTCTGGCCTCTGCATCGAGAATCTTTGATTCCTTACTAGCTTCAGCTTCCAGGATGACCGCCTCTTTGTGTCCTTCTGCGGTCAGTATCGCAGCCTTCTTCTCACCCTCTGCTCTGATGATCGCTTCTCTTCTTTCTCGCTCAGCTCTCATCTGCTTTTCCATCGCCTGTTGGATATCCCTTGGCGGTGTAATATTCTTTACTTCCACACGGTTGATTTTGATACCCCATGGATCAGTAGCTTCGTCCAAAACAATACGAATCTTTGTATTGATCGTCTCACGGCTGGTCAAAGACTCATCCAGTTCTAATTCACCGATGATATTTCTCAAAGTCGTCGCAGTCAGATTCTCAATTGCGTCCATTGGACTTTCAACACCGTAAGCATATAGCTTAGGGTCTGTAATCTGAAAATAGATAACTGTGTCAATTTCCATAGTAACATTATCTTTGGTAATAACCGGCTGTGGCGGGAAATCGATCACTTTTTCTTTCAGAGATACTTTCCTGGAAATCTTATCGATTAGAGGCACTTTAAAATGCAGCCCTACTTGCCATGTTCCTTTATATGCACCCAGTCTTTCAATGACGTAGGCTCTTGCCTGCGGCACGATTCTGATATTCGTTACAACCAATCCGATTGCTACGATAATTAAGACTACGATTACGATTATTTTAATTACTTCACCCATTTCAACTCCCATAATAATCTCCTTTCTATTCAGCCAAAGGGACGACCACGGCCTTTACCCCTTCAATGGCGATTACTTGAACTCTTGTTCCTTCTGCTATAACAGTATCCTCCGCTTTGCAGATTGCAGTCCAATCCTGGCTTCCCAGCCGGATAATACCAGGCTCCAGGGGCTTAATCGTTGAAGTCACGACTGCTTCTCTGCCAATCAAGGCATCTACATTGGTCTTTTCCTGTCCAGTATGTAGCTTTTTCACAAACAGCTTCCTGGTGCTGAACAGGAGAATGATCGAAACCACGAAGAACAAGCCAATTTGTATTTCCAGCCCTGCGCCTAATAAAGCTGCAATCAATGCAATGACAGCGCCGCCGGCGAACCAAATAGTCGTCAGACCCATGGTCAGTCCTTCGATGATGACAAAGATGACCGCTGCAGCCAGCCAGAAGACCGGCATACTGAACCATGATAATCCTAAAATCATCATTCTTACCTCCTTTTGTTAGATTCCACCGTATGTTAAAACAACATACTTGCTCCGTATGTAATATACGAAACCACAATCCCTGCGATGATCACACCGATCATAATTGCAGGAAATGCTCTCTTCATCCTCATATCCAGCATAGCAGCAACAAGTGCTCCCGTCCATGCTCCAGTTCCTGGAAGCGGGATTGCGACCAGGAGCACGAGGCCAAACCATTCGTACTTTTCAACCATACCTGATTGTTTCTTCGCCTTCTCTTCAAACCTGCAGACCAGATGGTCCAGTTTTTCACTTTTGGTTCTGATAAATGCAAATACTTTTCGCACGAACAATATGATAATAGGCACAGGGATTAAATTGCCAATAATCGCTGCAAAAAGCGCTGTTCTCACACTGAGACCATTGGCAACGCCGATGGGAATCGCTCCCCTCAGCTCAATGATTGGCACCATGGATATAAAAATTGTCATTATGATATTTCCTATATAAGTTCCCCAAAGACCAACCATCTATTATATTTTCACCCCAATTCCTAGTTTTCTTAATTATACAATTAATTTCGCTCGTTGTAAATACTACTTATGTTTTCCCCGGTATTTTTTGCATTTAATCTTGCAATTTCGGCATTTTCATACAGTTCGTCAAAAGTTTTTCCTGCCCCTGGGGAGAACGCTGCGCCAATAGAGCAGACGATTACAACGTGGTCTTCACTGTTATCTGCCGTAACCAGCTCTATAAACTCGTCCAGACGTTCCTTCAGTTTTTCTAAGTCTTTGTAGTTCTTTGCAAAGACACCGAAGATGTCGTCATCTGTTCTAAAGCCGACATCATCCCTGCGGAACAGCTCTTTGATAATCCTGCCGATTTTTTTCACCAGACTTTCGTCATAGTGCTCCAGATATTGTCTGCTCGTTTCCGCAAAATTATCCACCGCAAAGGTGACCATCACGTTGAGATCATCAGCAAAATCTTCCAAATACTCGTCTACAATCTTTGTGGCCGCATCTAAATGATATAACCCTGTAGTTCTGTCAATTCTCGCCATCTGCGCTGCAGAATCATATTTTCTGACCGCTTCCTGCATAAACTTGATAGAATCCATCGCATTGCTGACCCTCTTTTTTACTATTTCCGGCACAAAAGGTTTGACGATATAGTCGTTGATGCCCATATCTAAAGCGATTTCCTGTTCGTTGAGTTTATCCTCCGCTGAAATGATGATGACCGGAATGTTGGCAATGGCAGGCAGATTCCGTTTGTGCTGCAGAAAATCCCAGCCGTTCATCCGCGGCATGACGATATCCAAAAGAATAACAGAGACATTAGGCGCTTCATTTAGTTTTTCCAGGGCATCCATACCATCTGAGGCTTCAATGATGGTGTATTGATCCGAAAAGATCTTTTTCAAAATCGCTCTGTTGGCCGGCATATCATCGACGACCATCATGATATTTCCATCACGACCTTCTCCAATTAAGGCCTGCCGGTATTTTGTCAATTCAAAGTCGATGCGTTTCTGTGCAGTCACGTCGTCGAGCAGACCCAATACTAGGTGCTTGTTTCCAATCTCTTTTAGATATCTCAGCTTCAGATTGACCCAAATCGATGCTCCGGTAGCGGTATATCTGATAAAGTCACACTCGGCAGTGCCGTGCGTTTTTACTGCCGTGCGGAAAGAATTCATAACGATGTCCCGATATTGGCTGTCGACAATTTCTATCGGATTTCCCATTCTAATAGCAGGGTCGTCTGAGCCGAAAAGATCATAATAGCCTTCGTTTATTCTCACAAATTCCATATTCTGGCCGTCAAATTCAAAGATTGCCAATGCCTGAAGCAAATCTCCAAACAGCACTTTCATCTGCGGGTTGGATTGGAAAAGGGAGTCCACATCAAAATCGTCATTATCGCTGTTCCTCAGATTTCCGTCAAAGCCTTCTGCTTTCATCCTCAGTTTTTTGTACTCTCCTACTGACATCGGTTTGGCATAATAATATCCCTGTACATAATCGCAGCCTACAGATTTCAAAAAATTCACCTGGCTGGCAGTCTCAACGCCTTCAACGATGACCGGAATCTTCAGCCATTTAGCCATTCGAATGACAGACGCTAGAATGTTCTCTCCCCGGCCCGTATCTTTAGAATTGGAAAGGAACAGCATATCCAGTTTGAGAATATCTACTTCAATATCCTTGAGAATGCTCAGTGAGGAATAGCCATTGCCAAAGTCATCCATCAAAATGGTGAAGCCATTTTCATGAAGATCGCTGACCAGCTTAATCAAGATCATCGGGTTAAAAGCATACGCGCTCTCTGTAATTTCAAATTCCAACAGATCGTGAGGCAGCTGATACTTGTCTACCAACTGCACGATAGATTCTGCTAACCGGGAATTATAAATATCCACTCTGGATACGTTGACGGAAATCGGCAACGGATTAAGACCTTCGTCAATCCAGCTGCGCAACAGTTTGCAGGTTTCTTCCCACATGTAGTAATCCAGATTGGTGATAAAACCGTTATTCTCAAACACTGGAATAAAATCTCCTGGTGAAATCATCCCTTTTTCTGGATGCATCCATCTGACCAGTGCCTCTGCTCCGGCGATGGCATTGGTATGAATATTGTATTTAGGCTGAAGATAGATACAGAACTCCTCATTCTCCAACGCTCTGTGCATATCGTTGAGAATCTCCTGTTCTTTTTTCAGCTTCGCGTCCATTTCGTCGGTATAATAGGTAAAATATTTCAAGTAATTGCCTGCGCCCTCTTTGGCCGCAACGCTGGCATTGCTGTACATCACCTCTGCAGGCATCCGATTATCTTTCACCACGTACAATCCAAAGTTAGGTTCGATATCATAATCGGATCCGTACTGTTCGAGCAGGCTTTTGGCGCGATCGATCATCTGCTCCAGTTCATCTGCATCATATTCCATGCAGAAGCAGAAGACATCCGACTCCATACGTCCATATGTGAAAAGATCGTACGTTTCTGCAAAGAGCTTTAAGATTTTGGCTAAATACTGAATTAAACTGTCCGCTTCTTTTGCGCCGTAGAAAGTATTGATCAGTTGAAATCTGTCCACTTCAAAGTAGACAAACACGAACTGTTTGTCTGCATTGCGCTTAATCATGGATTCCGTTTTCTTCATGAAATGAACCCTGTTATAGATTCCTGTCAATTGATCGTGGCAGGCCATGTGCCTCATCTGTTCTGCTGCAGCGACCTCACTTCTGCCAATAGCGTTTCTCAGTCGACAGAGAATCACTTCCGGATTATATGGTTTGGTAATAAAATCCCAGGCGCCCATGCGAAGGGCTTTGATCTCCTCCTGGTTTTCACTGCTGGCAGTCATGACGATAATCGGAATATTGCCCAATTTAGAATCATTGCTGATCTCTTCGAGCAGTTGAAAACCATCTATTAAAGGCATCACAATGTCGCTGAGGACAGCAAGAATACGATCCGGCATCTCACGCATAATACGAAGTGCTTCTTCACCATTTTCTGCCTCCCGGACCGAATATTCTGTTTTAAGGATTTCTCTTAATACTTCTCTGTTGATCGCATTATCATCAACAACCAGAATACTTTTTTCGCTTTCCATTCGGTTCCTCTTATCTTAAAATCTCTTTTAGCTTCTCATTTTCTGCAACTAGTTTTTGATAATTTTCTTTGACGGTTTCAAAGGTTCCTTCTCTCAGGGGCTCCACGATTTCTATATCCAGAAGATACAGCGGCGTCAGCCCCATATTTCCATGAACGCCTTTTAAGGTATGGGCATAGTCAAATGCTAGTTGTATATCTCCCGCGTCAATGGCTTTTCCAAGTTTAACGATGGCCTCCTCTTCTGCAATCTGGTGCAGGAAGTCCATATACATCTCCTCGTCGTCAAGAAATCGTTCCAGGGCACCCTCTACGTCGCATTTCCATTCCTTCATCTGTTTAAAAACATCATTCAACACGTACACCTTCTTTCCATGTCAATTCATCTACTAGGCGCAGAATTGACAACAGGTACTCTCTATTTCTAAAAAAGACAAAGCTGGCCTCAACCTGTACTTCTGCAGGTTCAAAAGAGAACGCTTTGTCTATACCATGCATTTCTTCTATCACATATTTTCTACAAGAATCATTATATCATTCCTCGAATCATAATTCAATCCCTGCTTCCTTTTTATGTCAAAAAAGGAGCTGTCTCTTTTAAGACAGCTCCTTCTGCTTTAGTCTGCTATTTTTTCTTTGATTGCTGCTTGTGCTGCTGCGATTCTCGCAATTGGCACACGGAATGGCGAGCAGGAAACATAATGAAGTCCAATTTTGTGGCAGAATTCGATACTTCTAGGGTCTCCTCCGTGTTCGCCGCAGATTCCTAATTTGATGTTCGGTCTGGTCTGTTTACCTTGTTTTACGGCATGCTCCATCAGAGAGCCGACACCTTCCTGGTCGATGGTCTGGAACGGATCGTCAGCCAAAATGCCTTTGTCCATATACTCCTTAATCATTTTGCCAGTGTCGTCTCTGGAGAAACCGAAGGTCATCTGTGTCAAATCATTGGTTCCGAAGGAGAAGAACTCAGCTTCTTTGGCGATGCTGCCAGCTGTCAGCGCTGCCCGCGGCACTTCTATCATGGTACCGATGAGATATTCCATCTCCACGCCGTATTCTCCCAAGCAGGTTCCTATGGTTTTTTCTACGGTAGCTTTGACGTCTGCAATTTCTGACTCCATACCTACCAGCGGAATCATGATTTCTGGAATGATGTCAAAGCCTTTCTCCTGCTTCACTTCAACGGCAGCTTCTATAATTGCTCTGGTCTGCATCTCAGCAATTTCAGGATAAGTAACAGCCAATCTGCAGCCTCTGTGTCCCAGCATCGGGTTAAACTCAGATAGCTCTTCTGCAATCTGGGATAACTTAGCATAGGAAATCCCTGTCTGTTCAGCCAGTTCTCTCGTATCCTCTTCTGTATGCGGCAGGAACTCATGAAGCGGCGGATCCAGGAGTCTGATGGTAACCGGCTTATCTTCCATGACTTCGTAAATCGCCTTAAAATCGGATTTCTGGAACGGCAGCAGTTTCGCAAGAGCCGCTCTTCTCTCTTCTTCTGTCTCTGCCATAATCATCTGTCTGATTGCTGGAATTCTCTCTTCCTCAAAGAACATATGCTCTGTTCTGCAAAGACCGATACCCTGTGCGCCAAATTCTACAGCCTGTTTCGCGTCTCTCGGATTATCCGCATTGGCTCTCACTTTCAGAGAACGGATTTCATCTGCCCAGGACATCACAGTACCGAAGTCGCCGGAGAATTCAGGCGCAACTGTTTTAATCTCTCCTTTGTAGACGATTCCTTTGGAACCGTTTAGGGAAACGTAGTCGCCTTCTTTATATACATCGTCCTTTATAGTCAAAGTCTTTTCGCTCTCGCTGACTGCGATTTCACTGCAGCCGGCTACACAGCATTTTCCCATGCCTCTGGCTACTACAGCAGCGTGAGAGGTCATGCCTCCTCTGGCAGTGAGGATGCCTTCTGCAGCCACCATGCCAGCCAGGTCCTCAGGCGAGGTCTCCTGTCTTACAAGAATTGCCTTCTCGCCGTTGGCAACGGCAGCTTCTGCGTCAGAGGCTGTAAAGTAAATTCTGCCAGTGGCCGCTCCCGGTGATGCAGGAAGTCCCTTGGCCAGGACTTCTGCCTCTGCTTCCGCCTTTTCATCGAAGTTAGGATGGAGCAGCTGATCAATCTGGTTTGGATCAATGCGGGAAACCGCGGTTTCCTTGGAAATTAAATCCTCGCCTACCATATCGACGGCGATTTTCACCGCTGACACGGCAGTTCTCTTCGCAGCTCTGGTCTGTAACATGTATAGCTTATTGCGTTCAACAGTAAATTCCATATCCTGCATGTCTTTGTAGTGTTTTTCTAATACGTCTGCAATCCGTTCGAAGTCCTTATATACGTCTGGGAAGGATACTGCCATTTCCTTAATTGGTTTTGGCGTCCTGATGCCGGCAACCACGTCTTCTCCCTGGGCGTTGACAAGGAATTCTCCAAATAAGGCATTTTCTCCCGTAGCTGGATTTCTTGTAAATGCCACGCCAGTGCCTGAAGTATCTCCCATGTTGCCGAAGACCATGGCCTGTACGTTGACTGCAGTTCCCAGTTTATCAGAAATATTGTTCAGTTTTCTGTACAGAATAGCCCTGTCGTTATTCCAGGACCGGAATACCGCCTGAATCGCTTCCATCAACTGTTCGCCCGGTTCCTGCGGGAATTCTCTGCCCATGAACTTCTTGACAAGAGCCTTGTATTCTACGATGACAGCCTTCAGGTCTTCTGCTGTCAAATCTACGTCGAATTCCGCTCCGGCTTTTTCTTTCTGTCCGTCAAATATAGCGTCAAACTCGCTCTTTGGAATCTCCATCACTACGTCGCCGAACATCTGTATAAATCTTCTGTAGCTGTCATAGGCGAATCTTTCGTTGTCCGTCAAGTTGCTCAAGGTGATTACGGTTTCATCGTTCAGGCCTAAGTTCAAAATGGTATCCATCATGCCCGGCATGGAAAAAACAGAGCCGGAACGCACGGACACGAGGAGAGGATTCTCCGTATCTCCAAACTTTTTCCCTGTTACATTTTCTAATTCCGCCATTTTCTCATGGATTTCGTCGACAATTTCATCAGCGATGGTCTTGTTTTCTTCGTAGTATTTGTTACATGCTTCTGTCGTTACTGTAAAACCGAATGGAACTGGCAGACCGATTTTGGTCATCTCTGCTAAATTTGCACCTTTACCGCCGAGAAGGCTTCTCATATCTTTTGAGCCTTCATTAAATGAATAAACGAATTTCATATCTAATCTCCTTTAAAATACCAATCTCTCTTCAATATATCCTTTAACTTGGTCGATAGGAAGTCTTACTTGCTCCATGGTATCTCTATCACGAATTGTAACACAACCATCTGTTTCAGTATCAAAATCAACGCAGATACAGAAAGGCGTACCGATTTCATCTTCTCTTCTGTATCTCTTCCCGATGGAACCCGCTGCGTCATAGTCCACGTTGAAGTACTTAGAAAGCTCCTCAAAAATCGGTTCCGCAACAGGCGCCAGCTTTTTCGCCAGTGGCAGTACAGCCGCCTTAAACGGTGCCAGAGCCGGATGGAATTTCATGACGACTCTCGTGTCTTCTTTTCCATTGCCATCGGTCAGCGTCTCTTCATCATAAGCATCTACCAGGAATGCCAGAGCCACTCTGTCGGCGCCCAGGGACGGTTCGATGCAATACGGTATATATTTCTCATTGGTCTCAGGATCGGTATAGGTCATCTCCTGTCCTGAGAATTCACTGTGCTGTTTCAGGTCAAAGTCCGTTCTGTCTGCGATACCCCACAGTTCTCCCCAGCCGAACGGGAACAGATACTCCAGGTCCGTCGTCGCATTGCTGTAGTGAGACAGCTCTTCTTTTTCATGATCCCTGGTTCTGATATGTTCCATGTTCATATTCAGGGATTCCAGGAATTTGATTGCATACTGTTTCCAGTAGTCAAACCATTCTAAATCCGTTCCCGGCTTACAGAAAAACTCTAATTCCATCTGTTCAAATTCTCTGGTTCTAAAAGTAAAGTTACCAGGAGTAATCTCGTTTCTAAAAGATTTTCCAATCTGAGCAATTCCAAAAGGCATCTTCTTTCTGGAAGTTCTCTGCACGTTTTTGAAATTGACAAAGATACCCTGTGCCGTTTCTGGTCTCAAGTAGATTTCTGATTTCGAATCCTCGGTAACGCCCTGGAACGTTTTAAACATCAGATTAAACTGTCTGATGCTGGTAAAATTGCTCTTTCCACATTCAGGACATTTCATTTCTTTTTCGGCGATGTAGCCTTCCAGTTTCTCATTGGCCCAGCCATCTACGGGAACGACCTCCATGCCGTTTTCCTGCATATAGTCTTCAATCAGCTTATCTGCTCTGAATCTTGCTTTACATTCCTTGCAGTCGATCAGTGGATCAGCAAAGCCGCCTACGTGACCGGACGCTTCCCAGGTTCTGGGATTCATCAGAATCGCCGCGTCAAGCCCTACGTTGTATTTGGATTCCTGTACAAACTTTTTCCACCAGGCTTTCTTGACGTTGTTCTTGAACTCCACACCCAGAGGACCGTAATCCCATGTATTTGCAAGACCTCCATAAATCTCGGAGCCAGGATATACAAATCCTCTGTTTTTCGCAAGTGCAACGATTTTCTCCATTGTAACTTCTTTACTCATTGATGCTAATATCCTTCCATTTTTTATTTTTCTTCTTCGTGTACCTCATCAAACCTGCAGTCATCACATTTTTCTTCACAAGGTTCTTCGCATACGTCACAATCCTTGTCACAAAGATCCACGCTGTCCATATCGATGTCGTCATCGTCGTAATCTTTATCCTTCATCATTTTTTCTTTTGCGTCTTTGGCGGCATCTTTTGCTTTGGCAAAGGCCTCCCCGCTTATTTCTTTTATATCTTCATAGACGCCAGGAGCCTTCTCTTTGATGTCCTCATAGATGTCGGCGCCTTTTTCTTTTGCTTCTTCATAGATATCGCCAGCTTTTTCTGTAATGTCGATAATAGAACCATCGTCTTTGACGAATTCTATTCTGCACTTGAAGCCAAAGGCCGCAACCACGCCTGCAATCATTCCCCACGGGGCAACCACTGTTCCCAAGACGCCTACGGTCAGAGGAATGTTGATAATCGTATCACCGTCTCTCGTCACCAGAATCTTTGAGATGTTGCCCTTCTTTACGACTTCTTTCATCTTTGATATCAAAGCCTCACCCTGGGCGCCGATCTTCTTAGAAGATTTCTGGTCGATGGTCTCTTCAATTGCAATAATCGCATCGACCACATTTCCGTCAGCGCCTTCTAAAGCTTCCTTGGCTTCTTTGTAAGTCACGCCTGTTCTGTCTTTGACTAATTCGATCTTTTCTAACGTAATCTCCATTTCATGTACCTCCTAAAATTTCCCTTCAAAAATACTCTCACTTTTCAAAGTGCCTATGTCTAAATAATATGACATGTATTTTCTCAATATTGCCTGTAAACTCTCGGCAGCCTTCTCGTCCAGAGCTATTTTCTCAAACGCTTTGATCGGCGTATCAAAAAAATATTTCAATATCTTTACTATATCAAATTTCGCTTCATAAATCAATGTATCATTGGCTTTATTTGCCGTATTTTCCAGGTTTTTTTCCCTACAGTCACTGCACATCATGCCGCCGCTTGCAATACTGAAATAACGCAGATCTTCACTTTTGCCGCAGCAGGTGCATTGGTCAAGCTGAGGATAGGTGCCCAAAATCGCCAATGCTTTGACTTCATAAGCCAGCACCAGGGTTTCGTGTCTTTTCTCTCTACTCTCCATCGCATCCAGAAAATCAATCAGCAGATTGAACAATCTGGGTTGCGGCAAATCCTCCGGAACCATCTTTTCTGTCAGCTCCAGAACAAAGGAAGCCTGCATATACTTGTCCACGTCTTCCCCAATTCGGAAAAAGCTTTTTTTAACATCAGCACTGTTGATATTGTAGTATTCCCTGTTTTTGTACAATTCATAGGTACCATAAGTGAAAGGCCGCATGGCAAGAGCCGATTTTGTCCTGCCCTTTTCGTTGATATTGCTGCCCGCACTGATCTTCCCATATTTCTTTGTAAACAAAAGAATCATCCTTCTGCCGCCTGTCGCTTTGACCTGTCTGAAGATGATTCCCTCCGAATTGATGTACATAACCTATTCCTTGTAACCGAAATTAGACAGCGCAAAATCACTGTCTCTCCAGTTTTCCTTAACTTTGACCCATAATTCCAAGTAGACCTTCGTACCAAGCAGCGCTTCGATCTCCAGGCGTGCCGCCTTGCCGATGCCCTTCAGCTTCTTGCCCTGCTTGCCGATGATAATACCCTTGTGAGATTTTTTTTCACAGTAAATCACCGCGCCGATGCGGGTAATATTGGGTTCTTCTTTATAAGACTCGATTTCTATGGCTACGCCATGGGGAACTTCCTCCTCCAAATAATTGAGCACCTTTTCTCTGATAATCTCACTGACGATGAAGCGTTCCGGATGGTCGGTCACCATATCTTCGGGGAAGAACATCGGTCCTTCTTCCATGTATGTTTCAATCTTGTTCATCAGCTCGGGAACGTTTTTGCCTTCTAGGGCTGACGTGCCGAAGATGCCGTCAAAGACCCCCAGCTCATCGTATTCGTCAAAGATTTCTTTGTACTCTTCCGGACCCATGGTGTCGATCTTGTTGATGACAAGAATCTTCGGCGTCTGCAGATCTTTGAGCAGGTCGACAATGTATTTGTCTCCCGGTCCTTTTTTGATGCTGCCGTCCACCAGGAACAAGATCACGTCTACTTCTTTGAAGGTATTCAGCGCCATATCCGTCATGGCTGCCCCCAGCTTGTTTCTTGCCTTGTGAATGCCCGGCGTATCGATGAACACCATCTGCACGCCGTCAGTTTCCCCTTCCTCGTCAAACCTGGTATAGATGCCTCTGATGCTGTTTCGCGTCGTCTGGGGCTTGTCCGTCGTAATGGCGATCTTTTCTCCTAAAATGCTGTTGAGCAATGTCGATTTTCCCACATTGGGGCGGCCGATGATGCCGATAAAACCTGATTTCATCATAATTTAAATCCTTCCAGTAATAGTTCGTTCAGTTTGTATATTTTCAGGTGCGCCTCGTCTTCCCCGACGATAACGTCAAGATCCGGTGCAAATTCGTAGAGAAATTGTCTGCAGATGCCGCAGGGGTATGCCGTTCCTCCGCTAGATGCAACAGCCAGAGCCTCAAACGCACGAAAACCCTCCGAGACGGCTTTGACGCAAGCTGTCCGCTCGGCACAGATCGTAGCGCCGTAAGAAGAATTTTCCACGTTGACACCGGTAAAGACTTCCCCCGTCTTGGTTAAAAGCGCCGCTCCCACGTTGAATTTTGAAAAAGGCGCATAGGCATTGGGCATGACCTCTGCCGCCTTTCTGTACAGTTCTTTGTAGTCCATATTCATTCTCCTCTACTATCCCGCAATATTCCCAGATGTGCCATCACTTCTTCTTCTCGCTGGCGCATTTCTTTTTTCTCATCTTCCTCCATGTGGTCATAACCCAGCAGATGGAGGATGCTGTGGGTGAACAGGTAGATGATCTCTCGTTCAAAGGAATGGCCGAATTCTTCCGCCTGCTCTAAGGCCCTGTCTTTGCAGATGACCACGTCTCCCAAACAGATTTCTCCAAACTCCGGAATCTCGTTCAAGTCGTCAAACTGAGGGAAAGAGAGAACGTCCGTCACCTTGTCCGTATCTCTGTATTCCCGGTTCAGATTTCTGATTTCTTCCCCTTCCACGAAAGTAACGCTGATCTCTGTCCGCTCTTGATCCACCTGTTCCAGATCCAAACAGTATTCGGCTGCTTTTTTCATCGTTGCCAAAATCGTTTCATCCACTACTTGTCCATCTTCAAAATAGATATTCATGATTATTCCTCAATCTCTTCTGGATACTTCTTATAAAACTGATCGTAAGCGTTGATAATCTGCTTGACCAATTCATGTCTGACCACGTCTACATCCTTCAAATAGCAGAAATCGATGTCCCGTACGTTCTTTAGTACCCTTTCCGCCTCAATCAAACCACTTTTCTTCCCTCTAGGCAGGTCGATCTGGGTGATGTCGCCGGTGACGACAACTTTTGAGCCAAAGCCCATTCTGGTTAAAAACATTTTCATCTGTTCCCTGGTCGTATTCTGCGCCTCGTCGAGGATGATGAAGGAGTTGTCCAAAGTCCGGCCTCTCATATATGCCAGCGGAACGACCTCGATCACTTCTTTTTCTTTCAGTCTGGAGGCATTGTCCCTTCCCAGGATATCGTACAAGGCGTCATACAGAGGGCGGAGATAGGGATCTACTTTTTCCTGCAGGTCGCCGGGAAGAAAGCCCAGCCGCTCTCCCGCTTCTACAGCCGGTCTGGCCAGAATGATCTTCTGTACTTCTTTATTTTTAAAGGCGTTGATCGCCATGGCTACAGCAATATAGGTTTTACCTGTTCCCGCTGGTCCGATACCAAAGACAATGTCTTTTTTTCTGATGCTGTTCACATAGTTCTTCTGTCCGATGGTCTTCGGCTTCAGTGGTCTTCCTTTACAGGTAAAACAAATGATATCCTTGCTTACATTGTTCTCTCGATAAGATAGACCCTGCTCCTTGAGGCTGATGATATAGTTGACCTTCTGAACATCCAGTTTTTCTCCCACTCTGATAATGTCCATCAGCTCCTTGAGTATGCCTTCTGCTAATTCCAGCTTGTCACCGCGCAGCAGCAGACAATCGTCTCTTTGAAAGATTTCTACACCTGTACTTTCCTGAATTAAGCCAAGGTTGGCATCCATGTTGCCGAAGAGTTCTACTCTGTCAACATCATCCTCGATCTGTATCTTCTTTAGTTCCTCGTTTGTGTTTGTCAATTACAATCTCCTTTTCTTTCCCCACCTGCTGGCGAGTTTCTACCGTACCATATACTCTTATTATATTTTTTTTCTTGTCAAAATGAAAGTCTTTATTTAAAATTTGCGCACTTTCCGGGATATTTTCTGCAATCCACTCTCTCAGCATGGTGCCCGCAGCAGCTTTGACATCGTCTGTCGGCTCCATATAAAAAGAATAATAATAAGGTACTCTGGCTACGATTTTGCCTGCAGCGTGGACGTAATGTTCCGGTGAATCATCTTTTCCCATTTCATAGGAAGGATGTTCAATGGGAATGGTTCCTGTAATCAGTATATCCCCTTTTTTCACAAAATCATTCTTAGCGACGACACTTCTGCCCGTGTAAGACAAAATTCTTTCAATGTAGCAGTCTTGGTCTGCTACAATGTTGCACGGAGTCTCTTTACCGACTTTGTCACTTGGAACCTGTTTGCTTTCAGAAATTTTCACTTCCACGTAGTTCCCCTCGTAAGCCACTTTTGCCCATACGATATTGTCAAACTCTTTGAAGAGCCTGTGCTCAATGGCGTCGCAGTCGAAATTCTTTCTGCTGCCTTCGTAAAGACCTTCTTCTCGGAGACATTCTCTGATGCTGCTTTCCGTAATACTTTTGCAGCCGATGACGTTGATTTCTCTGACAAAAAGTGTTTGAGCACCAAAAAAGAGAAGAAAAATCGCCATGCCTGCAATCATCATCTTTCCTGCCTTGATTTTCCTGGCAACCGGATGCGCACCTCCTTCGCCGATGATGGTAAATTTATATTTGCTCTTAGCGAATTTCTTGATTATCCGGAAATCTTCTTCTGCCACTGTCATGCAGACTTCCGTTTCGTCTTTATAATCTATTTGGCGTATGGTCATGCCGCGGGCAATCGCCTCCGAAATAATTCGTTCAGGCTTAAACCCTTCCAGCTTAATCCTTACCCAATGCCTTATAAAATTCGATTCCCTCGATTTTTCCTTCAAGTTCCATTCGTCCTTCCCAAATTTCGCTTATCACAAATCTGCTTCCTTTGACAGTAACATAAAAGCGTCCCGTATCAACTGTCACCGAAGTATCGCTGATCAAAACTACTCTGAGTACATTTTCAATGATGGCTGCATTTGCAGAAGCCGTAACCTTTGGTCCTGTAATATCGAAGTCAAAGGTAAATTCGTTTATCAGTTTCATGTTAGAATGTATGCCGTGTGGTCAGCCGATATGACTTGTTAATGGGCAAAAAGATATCAGATGTACTCATCGCCCGAGCGAGCGACTCGCTGACCGGGCGCCCTTGTACTCTTGAACTGCCGCTGTTACGCAGTTTCGCCTGATTTGGCCTCTTTCGTTAAGCAGCCTGCCGCTGGGCACCGGCATATGCGTAACTGCCCCCTTTGGTCCAACTTCTTGGGTCAGTCAGTTGATCCCGCGTAACCCGGTTTTTAAAAAACAGTAAAAAATCCGCCGCACCACATCTTGCGGTACGACGGCTAAAACAAGCATCGTTTTAAATTTTATTTACTCGATTTTTTTCTTCTCACCGTAAAAGCCAATGCTCCACTGGCGCCTACAGTCAGAATCAAATACAGAGCCAGTTGTGATTCATCGCCGGTTTTCGGCTGATCCGGATGATTTGACTTCGTCGCTTTTACGTTGTCGTCCTCCTTCAAATGCTCGTCCGGCGGAAGCTGCTGGTTTGGATTGTCTTTCGGATTATCAGGCTTCTCAGGATCTTCCAAGTTCTCATCTGGCGGCAGCGGCTGCGGATCGTTCGGATCTGGATCCACAGGTGGGTCAACCGGCGGATCTACTGGTGGAACGATTACCTGACCTGACACGTTTCGGTAATAATTGAGAACAATCACATTAGATGCCGGATCTACTACAGCAACCAAACTCAATTTTGCTGGTTCTTCAAGTTTATAATCATTCCCATCATACCTGTTCCATGCAGCTTCAGGTACTACGCTTGCCGTATTACCGACACCAATTGCAACCTGGTCTACCCTGGTCACAGAGCCGTCTAAGACTGGTGCACTACCGTCTGTGGATGTAAAGTATTTGGTTATTACACTATAGGTTGTATCTGTACGTTCTAGTGAAAAACCTGCAGTGAATCCATAGTTGTAATTCTGATATGTGTTTCGTGTATCCGGACTGTTAATCCAAGCTTCAAAGCCTTCCCACAGGTAGGAATTGGCTCCATCTTCTGCAGATGCGGCAATATCGCCCCATGCTTTAGAGATAGACTGATCAAATACTGTAGCTTGTTTATTATGGTAAGCTCTCATCAGCGAGCCTATCGTATAAGCATTGTTTTCATGTCCAGGATAGCCAGCACCTGCAGGAGTCAGACTGTATAGATGATTGTAGAAATAGTTGTATAACAGTTCTGCAATCTCTGTATTCTGTTCCTTAACAGATGTTGTGTTTCCAGATGTCAAAAGTACTGCGATTTCGCTGTCTGGCAGCTGTTCAAGAGCTGTATAGCTGGTATTTTTCTTTTCATTATAGTAATCCAGATAATACTTGTGTAAATCATCAATACCATTAGAATAACCGGCTTCTACTAGTTTTGCGCCCAACACAGCGTCTGTCATCTGTTCGTTTGACACTTTTGATGTACTTGTTACACCATACAGACTTTGTATGGCTCCATTTTTGCTTCTGACTGCAAGGTATTCCTCTGGAATATTCTGGCTGTCATATCCGATTGCGTTTGACTGTGTTGCCCAGCCTTTGTCAAAATACTGCTGATAGTCTTCTGTCGTAACGGCAAAGCTGCCATTCTGATATCCATATCCATGGGAAGAATGGTTTACAATGGCAATTTGAATCGGGGCTGCATCTCCTGGAAGATAGGTCATATAATTTGCAGCGTTGTTGATTGCATCTCCCATAAAAATGTTTACCTTATTTGCCTCAAAGTCCTTCGGAATGGTGTATGTGATTTTGGAGACAAAGAGTTTGTGCATTTTAATTTCTTCCTTGCTCATTGCATCAACTTCTGCCTGCGTAAATACCTCTTTGGTTTTAGTAGAGGTATACGTGATCTCGTAAGTGATGCCTTCGCTTGTCGGTGCAAAGGAAATTACGTTAGTTTTCCATTTGCTCTCTCCTGATACATACGTATATTTGGCAGGAATCACTTCAGTCTTTGTCGCGTCGCAGTCTTCGCGCTGGCATGTAAATAATTTCTCACCACTGGTCGTGTCGGTGGCTGGCGTGGTAACAGTTCCTTCGTCCCAGTCATGACCCAGGGCTTTCATCTCTACAGATTCGGTTGCTTCACAACCCTCCGCGGTACAGGCGTACTGTTTTATCCCATTCTCTGTACAAGTTGGAGCTACAGTATTCTCACCTTGATTCCAGGCATGGCCTGCCAAAACAGGCACAGTCTTAGTCGCATTACAGCCAGGAATTGTGCAAGTAAACAGTTTTTCACCATCTTCTGTACAGGTGGCTGCCATAATCTCCTGACCGTCATCCCAGGAATGGTTGTAACAGCTATCGTCATGAACATGTCCTTCTTCTGCGCTTTTACAGTTCAAGCAGAGGTCCTTCTCTTCTGTGCCAGGAACGATATTATCAGCAAAAGAAGTCACCCCCATCAGAGCAATCAGACTCACTGCCAGCAACAGTGCCATCAGCTTTCTTAATTTTTTCATTCTTTCCCCATCTTGCGGGCGTACCCGCTTTTACCGGGTATATGTTCGTACCCGGACAACTGGCTGCCAACCATGGGGATGGTAAGGCCCTTTAGTTTTCCGTCACCGGTTTTCACCGGCTTTGGCAAGATTCCTCCTCTCTCTATATATTTTGATGCAAGACGACCTTGCATCTGACATCTGATAATAAAACAAAAGACCTTGTATTCAATACAAAGCCATAAAGTCCGCCTGCCTGATTAGACTGTCGTTTTGTAGAATGCAACCGGCAGTCTGGTTTCCGCCAAATCTATCCGCGTTCTTTCCAACTCATAGCAGGTTTTCCCTCTGCCTTACATATCTAATAATATTATACCCCTCGTACTTTTTTTTCAAGCGTTTTAAGGAAAAATTTGTCTTTTTGTCAGGGTTTGAAGCTGAAAATTTGCAGCTTCCCCTTTGTACTAGTTCGCGGAAAAATTTTAATTTGTTGAAACGTCCTCCATTCGAACCTGTTGAGGCAAGTTTTTCTGACTACATTAAAAAAAACAACCCAGTATTTCTACCAGGTTGTCCTCATTCAGATATTATGAAAGAAATTCCATCACGACATCTTTCACCAGGGTTCCGTCGGCAAGACCTTTGACCTTACCCATGACGGGTCCCATGAGTTTGCCCATGTTCTGCTTGCCTCCTTCAATTCCAAGTGAGGCTGCAGTCTCTTTTACAATTTCAAGCACTTTCTCTCTTGATAACTGCTCAGGCAGATAACGGTTAAGAATTTCGATTTCTGCATTATATGAGTCGACTAAATCTGTTCTACCAGCTTTTTCAAAATCAGCGAGGGCATCTTTACGCATTTTAACTTGCTTTGATAAAATTGCAATAATGCCTGCGTCGTCTAGTTCTTCTCTGTTGTCCACCTCGTATTGCTTGACTGCTGCACGAGCAAGACTGATTGTATTCTTGGCGATTTCGTCGCGGGCTTTCATCGCGTCTTTAAAATCGGCCATAAGTTGTTCTTTCAAAGCCATTTATATCACCTCGATCCTAAATGACTAGAATTTCTTAGCCTTTTTTCTAGCGGCTTCAGACTTTTTCTTTCTTTTTACGCTTGGCTTCTCATAGTGCTCTCTTTTTCTAAGCTCACTCATAACGCCGTCTCTAGCGCACGATCTCTTAAATCTCTTTAGAGCGCTTTCCAAACTTTCGTTTTCTCTTACAATTACTTGTGCCATATTCCAATTCACCTCCTGACCAACTTGAAATATTCAGCTGTGAACAGTTTCGTGTCTATAACGGAATTATTATACTATTTTTGAACGAATTAGGCAAGTCAATTTTCGAATTTATTTCCTTTAACTTTTTGGTACATGCCCTTACGGCGATACCCTTTGCCCTAAAACCGGGGGCTTCGTAACAATTTTCCTTTTCGCTACCATTGCAAAAAGAAAAAGGAATGATGCCAAACATTCCTTTTTCAGACTCCACCTAAGTCCTATAGAGAGGCTAAGATAGAGGAGACCGCCATTTTGATTGAGTTGTCGCTGGCTTCCTGCGTATAGTAAGCCATATGTGGAGTAGCAATTACATTCTGTAATTTGCCAAGAAGGTAATCCTTAGGTTTTGGAGGTTCACTATCATAAACATCAATTGCTGCACCACCAAGGCTGCCTGCAAGCAATGCTTTGTACAAATCCTCCGTGTTCACTAACTCAGCTCTTGCGACATTGATGAGAAGCGCACCTTTTTTTGTAATCTCCAGTAGCTTTCGATCAACAATATTTTCGTTTTCCTTTGTCGCCTTCATATGCAGCGTTATAATGTCAGATCGCATAAAAATTTCTTCCATACTTATGTATTCAACACCATATTTTTCTTTCAGTTGTGTATTTTCGTACAAATCACAGGCAATTACTTTTGCTCCCAGTGCCAAAAACTTCTCCGCCACCAACTTTCCAATGCTTCCTGTCCCCACAACGCCGACTGTGGAACCTGCGATTTCTATGCCTTGCAGTCCATCAATGGTCCAGTTCTGATCTTTAATCACTTGATCAGCCCTTGTGATTTTTTTTGCCAGCGCCATTGTCATAGCAACAGCATATTCTGCTACTGCATTGCTTCCATAACCGTCAATGTTGAGAACTTTGATGCCTTTACTTTCGGCGTATTCCACATCTACAAAATTCCATACTCCAGTTCCGATGAATTGTAAAGTCTTTAACTTCGGAAGGTTGTCGAGCATCTCATTGGTGAACTGCATCAATGCGAAAGCGATGATCTCAGCATCTCCTGCTCTTTCGACGACTTCTTCTAACGATGCTGGGATTCCATCGAACACCTGGACATCTCCTGCCGCTTCTAATGGTTTCAGAAGTTCTGGTTTTTCAATAAATATCCCGGCATCTATCAAACATATTTTCATATTACATGCCTCCGTCTTTTCTGTTTTTGTTATCTGTTTAGTCATAAAATTCTCTGGAATTATCCAGCACCTGACTTTCTGCCATCGGGTAGATTACTACCTTTTTTTTCGTGCCGTCATCCAATATCTTTAGGATTTCCTGCCAGTCTTTGATGTACTCTGCGCCTTTTCCTTCTTCAACAAACCAGGAATCCCTCATACCTTTGACCGTATATTTGGAAAAGACAATCATATTTTTCATTTTATCCTCTGGGGCATACGTGCCCGCCCACATGGTTCCTCCTGGAGCGCTTTTTCCCCATTTATCATAAAGGTAATGTACACAACAGCCGTAAGGCGAGTGGGCGGATAAGATATAGTCCCCACCTTCTTTTAATGATGCGATGGTTTCAGGCGTATACGCACATGCCGCTTCTAAAGGTTTGAAGTAACTATTGGAAATTACGATATCACAATCGGGAATAAACTTTGCTTTGTAATGTTCCCTTGCATAAATTCTAGCTGCTTCAGCTTCTTCTCTGAAGTCCCCGCAGAACAGTTTGCAGACTTTGGCGTTTCCATTGAGAATCACGTCTATTTTAAAATCCAGCCCCATCATTGCAGCAGCTTCCTCTGCATCTTTTCTGATTCTTGTATCAGGATTTCCCATATTGAACTCACTCGGTGAAGTGAAACTATGATTTTTGATAATCGTGTTCATAGATGCAATCCCAGGCAAGATAGATTTCGCACCGCCGCTGAATCCGTAGAAGCTATGGGGCATCATGGTTCCGATGGCAATTTTATATTCTGCCGTCATCACATCCTGATTGATTTCCACCGGAATGCCATTGCTGGTGGTTCCCAGATATACATGGTTGTAGAACACATTGTGATTATAGATCTCAAATGTATCTACGATATCTTCGCCCAGCTTACGGATAAAGTCCTCTCGTACCATAGGTCCATGACCGCCAAGAGCTGCGATAAACCAAATGTTTTCTTTTGCAACTCCTGCTTCCAGTAATTCATCTATCACAATCTCAGCAATTTCCTTGCACGGTGTCGGCCTAGTGATATCATCAATGATGATGACAGCACTTTTTTTATTTTTAGCCCCCTCTTTAATTGTCGGTACTCCAACGGGCTGGTCCATAGCCTTTTTTAGTTCAGTACACTCCATCGGCTTTTTATTGTAGCCGTTTATTTCTGAGACGTGTATCTCCCAATTATCAGGAAAATCTATGGTTACTGGTAAATCCCCATATAAGTTGTTTGCTGGTAAATTATATATCATGATTTCTCAAACAGATTCTGCTATCTGCTCCCATCCTTTCTGCCAAATATTTACGCGTTTTCTACTTTCTTCTTGTTTCTGAAAACAAGTGATCCGAGGACAATTGCTGCGACAGACGCGATTACTCCGCTGAAAACCGGATCGCCGAGGAACACATCATAGCCTTTTGTCATAAACAAATATCCTGGAACAATGCACCCTGCTACCATTCCTGAGATCACACCGCCCGGCGTTACTTTGTCTTTAAACCACAACGCAGATACGAGGGCCGGAATAGTTACTGCTCCTAAGATGGAAAATACCATAGAAAGTACACCCAAGATTGACTGAACATACAGTGCAATAATTACTGTCAATATACCAAAGACTACCACTGCAATTCTCTGAATCAAATTTGATTTCTTTTCCTCCATATTAGGATTGATTACCATTGCAATATCGTAAATACAGTGGGTTGTACCTAATACGAGGAAAGAATCGAAAGTCGACATGATGGCAGCCAGCAATGCTGCAATTACAATCCCCTTGACAAATGGAGGGAAAGAGGATAATACGAATGTGGAAATTGCAGCATCAGGATTTTCCAGTCCTGGCAATATTACAGCTATCGAACCGCCCAAAAATAGTAAGCAGATGATGATAATAACTGACATGAAGCCGGAGATGATAAAAGCTTTCTTTACTGCTCCGTCGTTTTTTCCCGCCAGAACCCTCTGTGGCATAACAGGATCTCCTGGGGTTGAGAGGAAGTAGGACAATGCCAAACCTAACATACCCGTTGTAAATACCGGCTCAGTCATAGAGCCGCCTTTTGCTGCAACTGCCTCGACAATATTATCAACCCCTCCAGCAAGATGAACACCCAGAATCGGTCCAATGATGAAGATTCCTATAACAATTACGATGAATTGGATTACATCTGTCCAAACGACTGCAAAGAAGCCGCCAAATGATGTATATATGATGGCGATCAGCGTTGCCAGAATAGTCAAGGTTATATCTGAAATCTGTAAGCTGTCGCCAAAAATGGTGATCAACACAGTTCTCAAGCCAGATACTGTGATAGCCAATATCGCTATTGCATAAAGTACGACTATAACAGCTGCCACAATTCTCGGAGCTTTACCAAATGACTTATTGATTACAGATGCAAAACTCATTGCACCTGTCTCACGAATTTTCTTTGCAGCCATAGCAATAGCAAACATGCCGATGGCCATGCCGCCATACTGCCAAATGATACTTCCTGCAATACCATGCTGATAAACATTAGAAGTCATTCCAATGACCATTCCACTTCCCATCATCGTCGCCATAATTGTGCCTACCAATGAGATGACGCCGAATCGTCTTCCGCCTAGAACAAAGTCTTCGGTGGTTTTGATCTTTGTATTTGCATAAAGACCAACACCTATCATTGCGAGCATATACACGATTATTACTATAATATCAATCGTACCCATATCATTTCTCCTTATTTTTTCGGATGTTACTTAAAGATACTCATTCTTTCAAGACGGTCAAATGCCTCTTTAAGCGTATTGATTCCAACCGTTGCTGCGATTCTTATAAATCCTTCTCCTGCCTGTCCAAAGCCGCTTCCAGGCAGCATCAGTACATGCGCTTCGTCTAATATTTTTTCCCAAATATCCATGGAACTTATGCCGGTCTTACTTATGTCTGCAAAAACATAGAAGGTTCCTTCAGGTTTATTGCAAAAGATGTTGTTCATCTTCTTGATTCGTTCATAGATGTACATTTCTCTGTCGTAATATTCTTTGTACAAGCCTTTCTGGATTTCCTTCCGATTCTTGATTGCACAGACACCGCCCTTTTGCGCCATAGAGTTGATGGTAAATGTAACTGCTTCATTCACTCTGCGCATAGTTGCAATGAGTTCCTTTGATGCGATGATATGTCCCAAACGCAGTCCAGTCATACAATAGTCTTTTGAATAACTGTATAGAGTGATCACTCTCTTCGGACTCTTTTCGTAAGAGCAGATTGCTTTTCGATTATCTGTGTAGTTCAGCGCACAGTAGATGTCATCTGCAATCACCAGGAAATCATATTTTTCTGCCAAGGCAAGAATTCCCTTGATGTTCTCCTGGCTATATACCTTCCCGCTCGGATTGCAAGGTGAATTAATCACGATCGCCTTTGTTCTGCTGGTGATACACTTCTCCAATTCATGCAGATCAACGTCAAAATTATCTTCACTCTTGGTGTTATACACAACCAATTTTCCCTTAGGCAACTCAATCTGTGGCTGATAGTAGATGTAATATGGTGCAATTGCAATCACCTCATCTCCCTCATCGAGAATGGCTTCCATGGTTAAGTACATAGCATGGGTTCCGCCCGCCGTGATGAGAATCTCATCCATTTGGAAGTCGAAGCCGTAATCCTCTTTATACATGTTTATGGTTTCTTGTCTTAACTCTTCATCGCCCAAAAATTCTGTATATCTGGTATTTCCCTGCAAGCCGGCTTTGTACATTGCCTCAATGATTCTCTTATCTGCTGGGTAGTCGGGGTCTCCGATGGAAAGATCGATAACATCATCATATCGTTTTACCATTTCATTGGTCTTGCTCAATGCAGCCTCTTCAAATTCCCAGTGTCTTTTTGCTATATATGGACTTTTCACAAAATTCATCTCCTCTATTTAAAATCTCAGTGACAGACAGCTGAGACCTCCGTCTAGTTTTCTATATTCTGAAGTATCTACTAAGATCGTCTTGTATCCCAGACCCTGTACTGCCGCAAGTACTGCTGGATATCCTTCAGGTACGATGACTGTGTCGTTAACCCAGATGCAGTTTGCTGCGTAAGCTTCATCCTCTGGAATCTGTACTCTGTTGTACTTATCGAATTCAGGTTTGGTTACAAATTCACCTGATACCAGCATGTTGTTATCTTCTAGGTAATTTACACCCGTCTTCAGGTGAAGGACTTCTTCCAGCTTTACTTCAGAACAGGTCATATCATACTTAGCCAGGATCGCAGTCAGTTGCCTGATGCCTTCCTCGTTGGTTCTTGCACTTCTTCCTACGTAAAAGTGATCCCCTACCATCATGACATCTCCCCCTTCTAGGGTACCCGGAGCCTTTATGTATTCAATCTGGTCGTCAGAGAAGAATTTTTTTACGGCGCCGATGATCTCGTCTTTCTCACCATTTCTGGATTCTGCACCAGGATTTGTGATGATGGCACATTTTCTTGTTATTAAAGCCGGGTCTTCCACGAAACACGAATCCGGATATCTTTCGTCAGCATCCAAAACAGTAACATCTACGTCGCACTGTTTTAATGCTTCGATATAGGCATCATGTTCTTTCAAAGCCAGCTCATAATCAGGCTTTCCTGGATATAATCCGCTGGTGATTCCCTCTACCATTGCTTTACACGGTCTTCTAACGATTACATGGTTGAACTTTTTCATTTTGATTTTCTCCTTTTTCTTAATTATTTGGTGGTTTACAACTTTGTTTTTAACTTCACCACAAACGGTGTATAGTATACTGTTTGTGATTTAAGTGGATTATACACCGTATATAATATATTTGTCAATATTTTCTGTGTATTTTGTTAATTTATTTTTTTGTTCTCTTTTACCAAATTTTGTGCTATTATGGAATTGATTGGTAATTCAATCAATTTGGAGGGTTTGTATGAAAAAATATAAGACTTTGAAAGATCACGTATATGATTACATCGCAGAGCAAATTCTTGAAGGAAATCTAATTCCTTCACAGAGAATCAACGAGACTGCAATTTCTCAAGAATTATCTGTCAGCAGAACCCCTGTTAGAGAAGCCCTAATTCAATTATCCTGTGAAGACATCCTAGAGAATGTCCCTAGAAAGGGTTTTGTTTTAAAAGGTGTTACAGAAAAAGAAGCAGCAGAACTATATACAGTAATCGGAACACTAGATGGAACAGCCGCGCAGGCATCCTGTGATACTTTAACAGAAAAGGATCTGAAACGAATGGAATTCTACATTCAAAGTATGGATCTTGCCATCAACACTAACAATTATGAGATGTATCTGGAACAACAAGAACTATTTCACCAGGTATATATAGATCAATGCGAAAATGAAATTTTGTCAGACACAATTTCTCGACTTAGAAGCAAATTTTTTACAAGAGGATATTCAAAAGACAGAGCTAACAAAAACGAAAAACTGCTATCACAGATTAACGATGAGCATCGTGAAATTCTACGTCTCTTCAAAGAAAAAGACAAAGATGGGCTTTTTAGCTATATTGTCAACGTTCATTGGTCACCAAGTAACGCTCATCACGAATTACTTTAAGATGCAAAAGACTAGGTTAGGCGTTTTCACTGATAACCATAACCCTGCCCAGATGGATACACAAAAAAGGATGCTGCTTGAAGGGAAGACCCATCATTCAGCATCCTTTTATTCTGTGGTTTTCTGCTATCGTATCAGCAGTTCCATTTTATCTTCACAGGGTTCGATTCATTGCAGACTGCAATCTTCTGCAGAGAATTCAGTGCCTGTCCCAATTCTTTCTCGGCCAATTCATCATAAATCTCCGCTGGCTGTGTCAAGCCTGCACGGCTATAGGCGACGGCCGCCGCACCATAGAACAGAAAGCCAAGAGCATTGGTCGGCGTCTGAATCACGGCACATGCTCCGGAAATTGCACGTGCTGCCGCTTGGCCGACTGGGTTATCGGTGATTTCACGCCCAATCAGCCCGGCCTCTCTGATCAGAGGCTTAACCTCGTTCAACTTCCTGCTTTCCTGCAGATATTCTTCACAGGCTGTTACAATCTCTCTCAGCCGCCGGTCTGCAGGACAAACCTCTTCATAGATCGTTAAATAATGATCTTTTGCATAGGTGACTGCCCAGATCCCTAACGTAATCTTGCTCTGCGTCTCAATCAGATTCATCAAGTCAATACTGGCTTTTGATTCCACGCTCCCCAACATTTTTCTCAGCTTCCCCTTAGCCATAGCCAATCCTCCTCTTCCTTTCTCATAGTTTATCACAATGACGATACCTGTTACAATACCTTTAAGCTACCTGAATGAAGTTCCGCGAAACCATCAGAAGAAAATCAAAAACCTAATCAGAACTTATGGACATGTCATAATGCGAAACCCATGATGACAAAGCCGATGGCGGCCAGGACAAAAGGAACCCCTACCAGCGGCGCTGAAGTCCTGAAATACTCTGCATTTGTCACCTGCGTCGATGCAGAGGTCAAAATAACCGTGTCGGAATAGAGGCAGATATGTCCGCCAAATGCGACAGCAGAAATCAAAGCTCCGCCGCATAACAATGGGTTTACACCCAGCGCTGCAGCTAAAGGTCCTACGATTGGAAAAGCAATTGCTGCAAGTCCCCAAAAACTGCCTGAGGCAAAGGACAATAGGCCGATGACGATGAAAATAGTTGCAGGCAGCAGTGCCGGATTGACAGCTTTTAAGGCGATGTCTACAACGAACTGCACCAGACCCAGCTGGCCGTTGACTTCAATCAAGGTGTAAGACAAAATAATAATGACCAGCATGGAAAACATGTCGGCCAGCCCGGCCATGATGTTGTTAAAATATTCCCTCACACTCATCAGCCTCTGCGGCAAGTACATGACAAAACACAGCGCCAATGCTGCAAATACACCGATGAGCAGGTCCTCTGTGGTTACAGTCAACACAGCCACCAAGATAATAGGCGCCAGGAAGTTAAACGCTCTGCATTTCTTGCCCTTGAATTTCAGCTCTTCATCAGGCAGGGCCTTCAGTTGCGCCTTTGTCTGCGCAGAAAATACCTCTCCCGTATCCAGCGCCCTGCGCTCAGCAGACTTCATCGGCCCAAAGAGAGGAATCACTTTGAGAATAAAGAGCGGCACGCAGATGACAGCCAGCCATCCGTAAAGCATGTAGGGAATCGTATGGATATATGCGCCTGATACGCTGTAGCCTCCCAACATGTCAGCCTTTTCCATCAGACCTCCCATAAAGGCCGCCCAGGATGAAAACGGAATAATTGCACATACCGTCACGCCCGTTGAGTTGATGATATAGGCCAGCATCTCTCTGGAAACTCTCTCTTTGTCGGTGATCTTTCTCACTGCCGCGCCTACAGCCAGACAGTTTAAATAATCATCCACACAGACGATAATACCCAAAATCCAAGTTCCAATCATAGACGCCGTCCTGGTTTTTAAGAATCGTTCCGCCAACCGGGAAAACCCCAGGGCGCCGCCGGCTTCAGTAATCAGCATGATTAAAGACCCGAACAGGCCGCAGATCAGCAATACCCAGGCTGTATTATCATCGGTCATGACCTCTGTCAAAGTTTCCAGAAAACCGTTAAAGGCTTTGATCGGGTTACCTCCAGCAACCATGATAAAGCCTGTCGCCACGCCGAGGAATAAGGAAATAAAAGTGTCCTTGGTGATAAGTGCAAATACGATGATAACGATGACAGGTATTAAACTCCAAAATCCAAAACTCATATAAATAACTCCTTTCTCAATTACTTAAAACTCTGCTCTGACAGAGCCACCTTATTTAATGCGATGGCAAATACTTTTCCGTTGTCCAGCAGACTTTTGATCGATATGTGCTCATTGTCCTCATGACAGGTATCTTCGTCGCCGGGAAAAATCGGCCCCCAGGAGACGATGCCCGGCATGGCTTTGGCGTAAGAACCGCCGTATGCCAGGACAAACGCATGCTTTCTGCCGGAGCCTTCTTCGTAAGCCTGTGCGAAGGCTTTCATAAACGGTCTCTCCTTGCTGACGTACACCGCTGGCATAGAGCTGGATACTTGGAGTTTCCCCCCATAGGCTTCTGCTACTTCTCTTAATCTGGTGATGATTTCCGTCTCTGCAGTACCATAGGCAAATCTGATGTTGATATGGACCAGCAGGTGGTTTTTATCCGTTCTCACCAAAGTCGGCGCAAAGACGTTACGGTGAACGAACTCTCCGTTATACATCTCACTTTTGCTATACAAACCGACTTCTTCTCCATAGAGACTGCTGAACTTTTCTTTCAGCATCATCAAAATTCTGCTGATTTGATTCTCGCGGTGCTCTGTTTGGGCGACTAAATCCGCCATATTAAAAATAGCGTTTTCCCCCTTCTCCGGCTGACAGGAATGAACTGCCTTCCCCGTCGTCGTCAGGGTCTTGCTTTCTGCTGCCGCCCCATTCTGATATCTGACCAGCTGACAGCTGCAGTTGCCCGGCACGGCATTGGTCGCCTGTCCGGCAAGGATGCTTGTAAAATACCAGCCGTCCCTGTCCCTTGTTTCATCTAGGTCAAAGTGCAGCTCTACGTCCATACAGCCTTTTTCGATATTGCAGAGAGGAAATTCTCCATCAGGTGTAAATCCATAATCGGGCAGCGGAAAGTTCGCCACATAAGCTTCCATGTCAGACCATTCCACTTCTTCCTGGGTGCCTAGAATCATCTGGACCTTTTTCTTAAGCGGCTCTCCACTCTCAAAGAGGCACTTCATCGCATAGAGACAAACGATGATCGCGCCTTTGTCGTCCATGGTTCCCCGTCCCCAAAGATGACCATTTCTTTCTGTCATTTCAAAAGGCGGACTGATCCAAGACTGGGGATTCTCTGGCGGTACCACGTCAACATGAGATAGAATGCCGATCGTCTCTTCCCCTTCTCCAATCTCAATCACACCTACCTGGTGATTGAGAACACTTTTTGCCTCAAACCCCATATTTTTTGCCAACTGCAGCACATAATCCAGCGCTTTGTCCACGTTTTCCTTGTCGGAAGATACACTGGGAATATCTACGAATCCTTTCAGATCTGAGATGATATTCTGCGCATGGTCATCGATGTACCGTTTCATTTCTTCTACCTTCAAACTGATAGCCTCCTTTGTCGTATTTATTTCTGCCTAACAAAAGAATAAACCTCGGGGTAACCCCGAGGTCAATACCTATTTATGAAGTTCTGCAAAATATCAGCTAATCTTTTATGGGCGCATAAATCTTGTAAAGTCCCGACCGTTTATCATCTACATAATAATTCGTGTCCTCCCGGCCGTAGAATTCTCCGGTCAGATGGAGATCGTGCTTTCCGGCGTAATCTATCATGGGTTCAATCATCTCAAGTACATCATCACTGTAATGGACTTCTGTAATCAGGCAGTGATCCGCTTTCTCCTCAATGATGTTGTCATAGGTATTGGATGCCTTTAATTTGACCGAACCTTCAATGGAAAGGTATCGCTGCAGCTTTGGTCTCACTTCGTTGATATTGTAGTAAAATGAAATGGAAACGCCGCCCCAGTCCTCTTTGTCCAGATCAAAACATTCCTCCAGATACCGGGCCATATGGTTCGGCTCTTCAAAACAACCGTATCTTCTGAACTCTGCCGGCTTGGCGCCAACTGTGAACCTGCCTATCAGGTTTAATTCCCTGCGGTAGTTTTCCTGCCACAGGTCCAAGTCTGAAAGGGAACTGACCAGCTCTTTGATCTCGCCAATCATATCCGACTTTCTTTGATCGATGACCGCTCCGATATCTTCCAAGTGCAGGCCACCCATAATCAGCTTAATTTCTTTCATGGTCAGATTCATCGTCCTGTAAAATAGTACATCGGTCAACTTCATCAAGTCGTCAGAAGAATACTCCCAATAGTTGTTCTCCTCATTTTTCTTCGGCTTGATGATGCCCTCCTTGACATAATATCGGATGGCCTCGTTGGAAATGCCGAGGGCTTTAGAAATTTCTCCTACAGTTAGAAACATTGCTTATCCTCCTATCCCAGTATCAACGGGATCAAAATCGGTACCGATACAGTTTGAATCAAACCTGAGATGAACGAATAAATCGTCACGTCTCCCCGCGTCGATTTCTCTACAATGGGCAGACAGACGCCCATTGCAGTGGCGCCGCAGAGGCCGATTGCTTCCATGTATCCGACCTTTTTGGCTACAATAGGCACCAAAAGTAATGAAAAGTATTCTCTCATAATACAGTGCATAAAAGAAATCGCTGCACAGCGGGCCAATCCTCGTTCCAGAATAATGCCGGGCGCCAGTGAATACCACCCAAAGCCGGCAGTCACGGCAAAGGACTGGCGCAAGTCGATATCCATCAGCAGTGAGCAGAGGGCTGCGGCCAAAAACGCGCCTGCCATAATAGCAAAAGGAAAAAACAAAATCTTAGCGCCGACCTTCTTAAAGTTCTCAAGAACCGTTCCGTCAAGTCCCATGTTAAATCCAATCAAAAGAAGCAGCAGGAACAAACCCAGGTTCACCGCCAGCCCTGCACAAAAATCAAAGCGATCCATATGGCCTGCAAAGAGGCTGCCGACGAAAAAATAACCGCACAGAAGTCCAGCCATAACAGACAGCAAGATGGTCACGGCCATCACGGTCTGCGCCTTGCCTGATTTCTCGTCTGCCGTTACGGTCTCCTCCAAAGAATCAACTTCTCTATTCTGCATGACGGCCCAGCGATCCATGCCGATACACCTTCTGGTTAATGCGGCAGAAAGACTCGACAGCAGCATGATTGCCAATGTCATAGCGACAGAAATCAGTCCGATGGAACTGAGATGATCGGTCACTTCATCATTCGAACCCATTCTTAGGCCCATGGTGAACAGCAAAATAGCGATTGCCGCCGTCTGAATTCTGCCGGTCCATTTGGTGACCCAACGGTGTTCCCTCATTTTGCTGCCTACAAAATAGCCGATGATTGCCAATATGGTATATGTAATCAAATCCTTCATCTATTTCGTCCTCTCCAAAGAAATTATCCCAGAATGAGTGGCACCAAAATAGGAACGGCCATGCTCTGAATCACGCCCGAAATAAAGGAATACATGGCGATATCTCCGCGAGTCGCTTTTTCCACGATTGGAAGGCACACGTCCATGGAGGAGCATCCAGACACTGCCATAGATTCCAAATAGCCGACCTTTTTTGCCGTCATCGGAATGATTAACACAGAAATGTATTCCCGCATGATGTTATGCATAAAGGAGACGGCGCTGGCCGTCACCAGGCCCTTTTCCAAGATAATGCCGGGAGCAAAGGTATACCAGCCGAAGCCCGCGCCGATGGCAAGAGACTCCCTGATGGAGAGGGGCAGGAACAAACTGCACAGCAAAGCGCCAGCCAGGGTTCCCACCATGATGATAAATGGAAAAGCAAGCACCCGCAGTCCGACTTTTCTAAAATGGTCGATGACAGTGCCCTCGAAGCCCATGTCAAAACCGACAAAGAACAACAGAATACAGAGACCGACGGTAATCAGATTGCCGGCCAGAGAGGCGAAAAATTCCATATCGGAAAAAATCCTGTCCACAGCGAAATAGCCGAAAGCCAGTCCTGCGACGACGCATATCAGGATGATGATGGTCATAGAGCCGTCCTTTTGAGCCTTTTCCTCCTCTTCTGCGATTTCTTCCGGCGGTACTTCGCTTCCCTCTATGTTCCCGTACTTGTCCAGCTTGAAGAACTTTCTAGAGATGGTGATGGCTGCCACTGAGCAGAATATGATCACCACGGTCATAATAAACGCATATAGTCCGATGGAGTTCAGATGCTCCATGACCTCACCTTTTGATCCCATGCTCATGCTCATGGTAAAGATCAGCACGATGATGGCAAAGGTCTGAATTCTGCCAGTCCATCTGGTAATCTCCTGCTTTGCTCTCAGTTTGCTGCCGACAAAGTAGCCGATGACGGCTACACTTAGATATAGAATTAAATCACTCATTGTTTACACCTCAAATTTTATAGTCACAATATCCATTATATATTTTCCCTTGACAGAAGTCCACGAATAATGTAGTATTTATCGAGAAAAGAACATCTTTAGGTCGGTAACATGATGCCGGCAAGATTTACATATTGGGAGAATAATAGATAATCTTGTCACGTCTGTGATAAGATTTTTTTTATGCCCGCAGATGTTTTTGCAAATTAAAGGAGGATTTATACGAATGACAAACGAAGACGTAAACAAACACGGAATCCACGATGCTTCTAAACTGGGAATACCCAAAATGCTGATACTGGGTCTTCAGCACACCTTTGCTATGTTCGGCGCCACTGTGCTGGTTCCTATCCTGACCGGCCTCAGCGTTGCAACCACTTTGCTCATGGCCGGACTAGGGACACTGCTGTTTCACTTTCTGACAAAAGGGAAGGTTCCCGCATTCTTAGGTTCCTCTTTTGCTTTCTTGGGAGGTTATGCGGCAGTGGCTCCCATGCTGGCAGACGGCACGCCTAATACAGAGATGCTGCCTTACGCCTGCGGCGGCGTATTTGCCGCAGGACTGGTTTACGTGGTGATGTCAGCCTTTATCAAAGCCTTCGGTGCAAAGAAGGTTATGCGGTTTTTTCCGCCAGTGGTAACTGGTCCCATCATCATCTCCATCGGTTTGATTCTGGCTCCTACAGCGATTACCAACTGTAAGACGAACTGGCTCCTGGCCCTGGTTGCACTTCTGACCATCATCATTTTCAACATCTGGGGAAGAGGCATGGCTAAAATCATACCGATCATCCTGGGGGTCGTGATATCTTATGTCGTTGCTGTCGTCACTGGCGCTGTAGACCTTTCTGCTATCAGTGAAGAATCCTGGGTCGGACTTCCGCCAATTATGATTATGAAGTTTGACGTCAGCGCCATCATCACCATCATGCCAATCGCACTGGCGACCATGATGGAGCATATCGGTGATATCTCTGCCATCGGCGCTACAACGGGCAACAACTATATTGCCAATCCAGGCCTTCACAGAACACTGTTAGGCGATGGACTGGCTACCTGCCTGTCCTCCGCTTTCGGCGGACCTGCCAATACAACTTATGGGGAAAACACAGGCGTTCTGGCGCTGACAAAGATTTATGATCCAGCGGTCATCCGCATCGCCGCCTGTTTTGCAGTCCTGCTGTCCTTCGTACCAAAGATCAGTTTCCTCATTTCCTCGATTCCAGCTGCCATCATCGGCGGTGTATCTCTAATCCTGTATGGTATGATCTCCGCAATTGGAATTAGAAATGTAGTAGAAAACCAGGTTGATTTTACTAAGTCCAGAAACACAATTATCGCTGCGCTCATCCTGGTATGCGCTTTGGGCTTCAACTCCGTAGGCGGAATCTCCTTTACTGCCTTTGGCGCAGAAATCACCCTTTCCGGGCTTGCTATCGCTGCTATCGTAGGAATTGCGGCCAATGCCATTTTACCTGGTAACGATTACGAGTTTAAAGAAGAAGAAGGAACCATCGAAAAATTCCATACCTTTGAAATCTAAGATAACTACAGCCGGTGCTTTTATACAAAAAATAAAGCACCGGCTGTTTTAACATCTATCATTTCTTCCTGCCAAAGTTTCCGTCTTAGTCTTCTTCTGCAATGGCGGTATCAAATTACCGTCGCCACAGTCTTCTAAGTTTTCACTTTGCGAAACTAGATGCGTTCAACAGCCGGTACTTTTCTCTGTACCTCATTAAACACTTCTGGTGGTCTCACCTCTTTCTTCCCTGAAACATATGTTTCAGTTTATCTTATGTCAAAAGCTTTTGAATAGTACTTCATCGCTTTTTGTAACTAAAGTATAGCACATTTCATTCAAAAAGCAATACCTTTTTCAGAATTTTTCATTTTTTATTTTAGTCTTAACATCGGTGTAACGGTAAAGGTATCGTTGTCCAAGCAAAAACAAACTAGTCCGAATTCGGACTAGTTTGTTTTTGCTGTACCACCATATATCAGCCTGGAGGCCAAGTCATTTTTCTCTTGCCGAGAATATGGAAGTGAAGATGCTTAACCGTTTGGAACGCGTCTTCTCCATTGTTGCTGACAACTCTGTAGCCGTTTGCAAGGCCCAGATCAGCAGCGATCTCGTGAATCTTAAACATGATGTGACCCAGAAGTTCTTGATCCTCCTCTGTCACGTCGTCCAGTGACTCGATGTGTTTTTTGGGAATCACGAGAACGTGAACGGGAGCCTGGGGCTCCAAATCGTGAAATGCGATGATCTTGTCGTCTTCGTAAGCGACAGTCGACGGGATATCGTGACTTCCGATCCTGCAAAATATACAATCAGTCATTAACAATCTCTCCTTTCATGCCATCTTTATATTCATTTAAAAGTTTTACATTGTAAAACTGATTTAACATCGCATTCTCACCGATTGCATAAACTTTGATATAGTTGTCCGTGTAACCGGTCAGCAAGCCGTCTTCGCTGATTTCCTCAAACAAAACCTGCCGCTTAGCGCCTCTGCACAGGGTAAAAAAACGTCCGGCGTCCGCCTCTGCTTTCTCAATCAAAATCCGGCTGCGGCTATTTTTCACCTCACCGGATATTTGCCCCCCGAGCTCCGCGGCCTTTGTCCCCTTTCTCGGTGAATACTTGAAAGCGTGTACTTTGCAGAATCCAACCTCGTCGATGATTCTGAGGCTGTCAGCAAAATCTTCTTCTGTCTCCCCCGGAAAACCCACGATGATGTCTGTCGTAATGCCGTACAGAGGATCAAATTCCTTAAGCACTTTGACGATATCCAGATATGCCGTCTGATTGTAGCGGCGGTTCATCAGCTGTAAGACGTGATCCGATCCGCTCTGGATAGACAGGTGCAGGTGAGGACAGAGTTTCTCATACTTCAGAAGACGCTGAACATAGGAGGCGTTGATGACAGTCGGCTCCAGAGAACTGAGACGAATTCGAAAGTCCCCCGGCAGATTGTTTAACTCTGCGATCAGAGGTTCGATTCCCCCATGACCCAGATCCTCCCCATAGAGAGCCGTGTTGATTCCAGTCAGAATCAGTTCCTTGAAGCCTTTGGCGATCAGCCCGCCGGCTTCCTCTACGATTTCCGCCAAGGCCCGGCTTCTGACCTTGCCTCTGGCATAAGGAATGATACAATAGGAACAAAATCGATTGCATCCCTCCTGGATTTTGATGTAGGCGCGGGTTCTGGATTCCATGGAAGTGATCAGACCTGACGATTGGTATTTGTCAAGCTCTTCGTAGGCTTTGACGTGACACTGGGTCTCGCCCGCCGCCATATATTCCTCGATGTAACCGAGCAAATTTTGCTTTTCATTGGTGCCGGCGACGATGTTGACGCCTTCAATTTGGCTGACCTCATCAGGACTGACCTGGGCATAACAGCCTGTCACAGCCACCACAGCGCCTGGGTTGACCTTTTTCATCTTGCGAATATATTGCCGTGACTTGCGATCCGCCAGATTTGTCACGGTACATGTATTGATCACATAAGCGTCTGCAAAATCCTCTTCCCCTACGATTTCGTGGCCCGCTGCAGCGAACTGCTCCTTCATGGCCTCGCTCTCGTATTGATTGACCTTGCAGCCTAATGTGTGAAATGCGATTTTCATAAACATCCTCTTTCTATTGTGTAAATCTAACTAGTTACTTAAATAGTACAACCTTTTTCTCGTAACTTCAAGAATAATCTTCGCTATGGGCGCATTATATTGTTATGAAAGGATTATTTTATGGCAAAGAAATTTTTCTCTGTTTTTTTAATATGTCTGTTAGTCTGCGTCATGGTCAGTGAGCACAGCGTCCAGGGTTTGATGGTCACCTCCGATAAAGCCAACAAAGATTACATCAAATGGGTTGATTTTGATATCACCTACGAAGCTTTGGAAGACGCCATGAATGTAGATATAGAAACTTACGAGCAAGACCTTCACGTCAGCTGGGTAGACATCCTGGCTTTCCTCGCCTGCAAATATGGCGGCGATTTTTCCATGTATTCTCACAAAGACATCGATTGGTTTGTAGAAACGCTCAACGAAGGCAGCTCGGTAGAAGATATCACATCTAATATGAAATCCTACCCTTATTACTATAAAGCCTACTGCGCCGTAATCGGCAATTTCCTCGGTTTGGATAAAGACGGCAACTATGGTCTTACCGCTTACTCCCCTGTAGCTGAAGGCTATTGGTATACTGACAGCGATGACTTTGGAAATGGCCGCAGCTACGGTTTTGCCCGCAAACATCTTGGGCATGACATGTTCTGCAGTGTTGGAACCCCTGTTGCAGCAGTTGAAGGCGGCAAAGTTGAAGCTCTCGGCTGGAATCAGTACGGCGGCTGGCGGATCGGCATCAGAAGCAACGACGGTTTTCGTTATTACTACTATGCCCACCTTCGCAAAGATTCTCCATACATAAAAGATCTCAAAGAAGGAGACACCGTCAAAGCCGGTCAGATTATCGGCTATTCCGGCCAGAGCGGATACAGCGTCAAAGAAAACGTCAACAATATCAATGTCCCTCACCTGCATTTCGGTATGCAGCTGGTCTTCGACGAATCACAAAAAGAATGCAACTCAGAAATATGGATCGACACCTATGCCTTGATCCGTCTTCTGTCAAAGCATCGGGCATCGCCAGAAATCAAAGAAACAGCGAAGACTGCTGCCGCTACAGCGCAGGTCCCGATTCTGATGTATCACGGATTGACGAAAAAGCAGTCACAGGTCAACGACTACTTTATACCTGCAACCACCTTTGAAAGCGATATGAAATATCTGAAAGAAAACGGATATACAGCCATCACCATGACAGAACTCATCGACTACGTCTACGACAAGACGGGAAAGATAGCGCTGCCAGAAAAGCCGGTCATCATCACCTTTGATGACGGCTACTGCAACAATTATAACTACGCTACCCCAGCCCTTGAGAAATACGGCATGAAAGCCGTCCTCTCCGTCATCGGTCACGCCTGCGAAGAGGCCAGCGTGGCAGATCACCGTGCGGAAGATTACTGCAATGTGACCTGGGATCAGATAAAAGAGATGTCAGATTCCGGTCTTTGGGAAATTCAGAATCACACCTGGGATTCGCACGAAGCAAAGGGCGGACGCAAAGGCGCCAGCAAGAAAGAATGGGAATCTGAAGATGTTTATGAGAAAATCCTGAAAGAGGATTTGTCAATACTGCAAAAGAAGTTGAAAGAAACCACAGGCGTCTATCCTAACACCTTCACCTGGCCTTTTGGCGCCTACACAGAAGATTCCCGTGATCTGCTCAAGTCCATGGGATTCAAGGCGACTCTCAGCTGCAACGGCGGCATTAATACGATAGAAAAAGGCGACACAGAGGGACTCTATCTGTTAAAAAGAAAACTTCGGACCCCTAAAGCATCCATAGCAGAACTGCTGCAGTGATGTTGATGCAGGGCAATCTCTACAGTTCCAGTTCATACATGGTCATGGCCAGAGCAGCCATGCCGGCTGTTTCTGTCCTGAGAATGGTCTTGCCCAGGGTTACGCGGGCAGCACCAGCTTCATCCAGCGCTGCTGCCTCCTTGTCCGAAAATCCCCCTTCCGGCCCGATGACAATGGCTACTGACCGGGGCTTTTCTGCAAGGCCGCGCAGGCAATCTTTGATGGAATAATCGCCCTCGTTTTCATAAGGAAAGAGGATTAAATCATAGTTCCGCAACTTGTCAAGCATTTCGGAGAAGGGTCGCTGTCTGCCGACCTGTGGAACCATTCCCCGCTTGCATTGTTTGACCGCCTCATCGCTGATTTTCTGCCACCGGTCCAGCTTTTTGCTGAAATTACCCTTATCCACCACTACGGTGCGCTCCATAAACACAGGAATGATGGCGTGAACGCCTAGTTCTACGCACTTCTGGATAATACTCTCCATCTTGCCCGCCTTGGGAATGCCCTGAAAAAGAGTCACCTCAAGGTTCGGCTCCCTGGCGAACTTCTGTTTATCGAGGATAACCAGAAGCACTTCCTCTTCGTCTATGCGGACAATCTCCGCTCGATACTCCCATTCCATAGAATCGGATACGTCGATTTCGTCGCCTTCTCTCAATCTGAGCACCTTTGACAGATGCCTGATATCACCCTGATCCGTAATTTTGATATATTTGTCCCCGATGCATCCTGCATCTGCAAAAAGTCTCATATCCACCCTCCAAAGATCTTTGAAAAAACGTCAAAATATACCAATGCAAAAGTAAATGCCATGATAAAAGGCAGCGCCATTAGTTTTTGATTTTTTCCCGGAGCCAAAAGTATGTAAAGTATGATGGCACAGACGATATCAAAACCCAGGGAAACCGACATGCTGTGATAAATCGGATAACCTTCTGCGATCAAGAGGGAAATCGGCAAGGCGGCACAGCCAGCCCCCAGCCACTCTTTATCACCTGCATGCCAGTCAATAAATCCAATCAAAGCGCCGATCGCAGCAAAGATGATCCAGTAGACGACTTGTCCCATGTCGACGCGTCCCCCCAAGGCAAACAGATGGGTATAGTAAGCGGCAATGACCCCAATGAAATACAGGAACACATGGACTGCAGCCCGGACTGCTTCTGGCGAATAGACAGCAATCAGGGCGGAAACGAACACCCAGATGCCGATATTGGATATGATAGCGCCAATGACGCCGTTCCCTGCCAGGTCCTTGGCCAGCCAGCCCATAAGCATGCCTAGAACCAGGCAGAACAGCATGAATATAATATTATCTTTTTTCTTCGAGTTGCTTCTCTTCAATCAGGCAACCTCCTCGCAATAGTCTTAAGCCGGAATTCTGGTCTCTACGACTCTATGAACGACAAATGCCAAAGCAATGCCTGCAACTGCTATAACCATGTTGAACTGCACTGCATAATGACTCAATAAGAGATTTGCACCTACAAAGAATCCCGCGATTAAGAAGAAAAGGCAAAATCCTTCTATAAAAAGCTTCACCTTGCTCTCTTTCTTTGGCTCCTGAAAGGCACCCTTGCATATCACATAGACGACCAGATTGGCAATGATTACAATCATAGTAAAGTTTAACACATCTGCTGCCGATAGGGAATAGGTTAAAAGATGATTCTTCTGTCGAAGGTTGTCGATGAGATTGAATATCACGCTGATTGTGCCTAAAATATACAGACACATGCAGATCATATCGAACACCTCCAGGACTTTTTCTTTTTGTCCTTTCGGCGGAAAGGTGTCGATAATTTCATCGCAGAATCCCTTATAATCCTCACCGATGACCTGCCCGATTCCCTGGCCTCGCTCCTGACCGTCTAAAATCATATGGATAACGTCTCTGCGCACCAGTTCCTGACTATATGCAGGCAGACGTGAAACTCGCAGATAGACGACGATATCGGTATAGATTTCCTCGCTGGCATCCCAAATTTTCTTTTCTTCTATTTCATTTTCAGCCGCTAATGCCCGTGTTCTCTTATCCATTCCTTTTACCTCCCTCTAATACTGAATCCACCGCCTCACTGATTGAGCGCCAGTTCTTCTGAAATTCTATCAGACTCATTGTTCCAGCCGCTGTCAAATGATAGTACTTCCGCTTTGGACCTGCCGGGGATGGTTTCAATTCGGCGGCAATGCTGCCGCTCTTCTCCAGCCGCAGCAAAATCGGATAGATGGTTCCCTCTGCCACCGCCCCAAAGCCATAGCCTGCCAGCCTGGTTGTAATTTCATAACCATAGGTTTCGTCCTCTTCAATGACAGCCAATATGCAGCCTTCCAAAACGCCTTTTAACATCTGTGATGGAATCATTTTTCTCTCCTTTTGAACAAAACAGACTACCTTGTATTGCAAGATACAGCTACATTGTAATACAAAGTAGCGCGGTTGTCAATGGCAAAAAAAGAAGCCTTGATTTTTCAAAGCTCCCTTCATCTATTTCTAAAGCTATGCCTTTGCCACAATGCAGCACCAGCCGCCGTCTTCTCTGACTTCCATGATGGCAAAGCCCTTCTTTCTCAGATGCTCTACTACTTGCAGTTCTTTTTCTACTAAAATTCCGGAAGAGATAAAGTAACCGCCCTTGACCAGGTGCTTTGCCGCGTCTTCTGCCAGCATCATGACCAAATCGGCCATCAAATTGGCTACGATGACGTCTGCCTGATAGTCGACGCCTTTGGTCAGATCTCCATATTGCGCCTTGGCCACAGTATCCACCTTGTTCAAAACGATATTTTCCTCTGCGACTTCCACCGCCACCGGATCAATATCGATGCCCAATACCTCCTTCGCTCCCAAAAGAGCCGATGCGATGGACAAAATGCCGCTTCCGCAGCCTACGTCCAGTACCTTGTCATTCTCTTTTTGATAGGATTCCAGCATCTTCACGCAAAGAGACGTCGTCTCGTGGGTTCCCGTACCAAATGCCATTCCGGGATCGATCTCGATGACCAGGTGATTCTCTTTGTTATCGTATGGCTCCCAGGTCGGTTTTACCACCAAACGCTGAGAAATCTTTGACGGCTTGAAATACGCTTTCCACTTGTCTTTCCATTCTGCGTCGTCATCCAGCTTATTGGTAACCTGCAAAGTACCAAAATCCATGTTCTGACCAAACTCTCCTGCCGCAGCCTTCGCCTTCAGCTCAGACATAGCAAGTTCAATTTCGCGAATATGCGCCCGATTCTCTTCCGTATCTTCAAAGTATACCGTCACCTTGGGCTTGTCCTTCATCTTTTCGATGATCTCATCGTCAAGATAGTCCCAGTCGTAAGTCTGCTTCTTGTCCATCAGATCTTCGATATCCCTGGGATCTTCCACTACAGTATTCGTAATACCCAGATTCATCAGTTCGCTGACCACAGCCTCGATGCCCTGGCTTTCTGTTTCGATGTTGATTTCTATATATTTCAAAATGTTCCCTCCAGTTCATTCTATCGTACATCACACGCAAGATATTTACTTTTCTATCCTCTTCATCTATGCAATAAAAGATATCCTAATTTCCGACCAGTACTAATCTAATTTTATAATCATTTAATTCCTTGCCTATTACGACCGGTGCTCCTTCAGGCATGAGAGCCAAAGAGAGCACCTTTTTTCAAATCGTGACAATTCTTCCCCTGTAGTATATTTTTGCCTTGTGTCACTGACTTCTGTAGCCAATGGCTTTGACATTTTTTGCGGACATACTATCGGTGAAATCTGAATCCCTCCATCAGCGATACGAATTATAACTGATCTCCTTCCCTCAATCCCAACTCATTAACTATTTCCTTCGGAAATTTCTTACTTCCATTCTATCATACACCTTTGCTCGCCGCAAGGAAAGCCGATATCCCGCCTGCGGCAGGCCCGCCTGGCAGTCCTTTGATCAAAAGATGTCCCCATACTCTTCCAGGTTCACGGCTTCGCCCCGCCTGCGTCTTTCCACACCTTCCAGTATCCGCGGGAAGGTGTTTTTGTTGATGGGATAACGGCTGATGACAAATGCCACGATCAGCATGCCGATTCCCGGAAGAAGGGAGAAGCTGTTGCTGACCCAGGTGAGAGCAGACGCGCCCTGTACTGCCGCCGCTTCGTTGAAGCCTGCCTGCTGCAGGATAATGCCCAGAATCTGTACGCCTGCCGCCGCAGACAGCGACTCCGACAATGCCTGCAGGGAGATGACCGCTCCCGAATGCTTTTCGCCGGATGCCAGTTCTTCCACCTCGCATACATCATAGATCATCGACGGCATCAGCTGCCAGTAGCAAGTGTTCCCTACGGCAAAGAGCCCGCACATGAGACAACTTGCCGCAAAGGAACTGACTCCGACAAACCTTGCCCCGATGAGGATGACCCCGCTGAATATCATGCCAGCCATGAAGGTAAGCTTTTTGTCCGTTTTGCCCGCACAGGCTGCAATAAAAGGAGTGAGTGCGATGCCCGCCACGGTCATCAGCAGTGTGATCGCCGAAATCTGCACCGCAGGCAGCCCCAGGTTATACGTAAAGTAGTAGACCAGATCCGAAGCGAAGATCGTGTTGGCAATGAGATAGATCAGGCTGGCGCCGATGATGTACCTGATCGGTTTCAGCTTCAGGATCTGAAAATATTCTCTGAACATATTCTTGATGTTCTCTGCAGTCAGGATCTTCTCCTTATCGGGATCCTTTACAAAGCCCGGCACATCGGTCTTTTTGATGGTCAGTGCGCAGATCAAAAGCGCCGCCCCGCTGGCAATCCCTACGGTCATGCCCACTGCCGACCAGGACTGTTCCAGCGTCCTGCCAATGCCCATGAGGAAGGCGACCAGTACCGACGGCAACACCATGCCGAGACCTTTTCCGATTTGATTGAACACATAGACGTAGGACCGCAGCACCGTCCGCTCGTGATAATCGCTTGTCAGCTCAGACCCCCAGGTCATATACGGGACAAAGAAGATGGCGAAGCACCACCAGAAGAGAATCGTCATCAACCCGTAATATATGACTTTGAGTCCATAGCTCATGTCTATGGAGGTAAAGAGCAGACTGGTGACAATGACCGCCGGTACCGCCGCCACCAATAGGAAAGGCTTCCTCTTGCCAAATCTGGTTTCGATGTTATCTGACAAAAATCCGCTGATCGGACCGCAAAAGGCTTCCCAGATGCATCCAAGTGCCAGGATGGTTCCTGCCGCTGCCGGCTTGATGCCTACCACCGTCGTCAGGTAAAAGAGCAGGAACGTCTCAATCAGCGTGAACATGGCGTTGTCCGCCAGCCCGCCGATGCCATACGATAATTTTGTATGAAACTTCAAATTCAAGATACCACCTCCGTATTCCTACTTATATTTTAAAGCACATGATCGCCCCATAGTCAAGAGCCTGCATCATTTTCGATTAAAAAAGAGCTAACGCACTTGAAATTATCAAGCACGGCAGCTCTATTTGGACTATTTAAACAAATCTTTCATTTTTTCCGCAAAACCGGACTTTTTCTGATAGCAGTTGTTATCCAGGGCTTTGCCCATCTCTTCCACAGCCTTTTTCTGTTTAGAATTCAGCTTGGTTGGAATTTCCAGCACGACCTTTACATACAGGTCCCCCATACGCCCGTTTCTAACGTTTTTCATTCCTTTGCCCTTCAGTCTGAAGACCGTGCCTGGCTGCGTTCCTGCCGGAACTTTATAGGATACCTTTCCATCGAGAGTCGGTACAGTAATTTCATCTCCTAGTGCCGCCTGATTGAAGGAAATTGGAATATCTAAGTATAAGTTATCCCGATCGCGTTTAAACATCTTGTGTGGTTTCACTGTAATTACCACGTACAGATCGCCGCTAGGACCGCCGTTTTCACCTGGTTCGCCCTGCCCTCTGATAGGAATAACGCTGTCGTTATCTACGCCTGCAGGAATATCGACGTTGATTTTGATATTCTTGCGAATTTTCCCAGTGCCTCCGCAGTCAGGACACGGCGTATCAATAATCGTACCTTTCCCTCCACAGTCAGGACATGGTCCCGTGCTCTGGAACTGTCCAAAAGGCGTTCTCTGCACTGTATGGACCTGACCCGTTCCGCCGCAATTGCCGCAAGTCTTCTTCTCTGTGCCGGGGGCGTTTCCTTCTCCTTTGCATTTCGGACACTGTACGTATTTGTTAATGCTGATCTCTTTCTTTGTTCCGAAAGCGGCCTCTTCAAAGTCGATGGTAATCGCTTTCTGCAGATCTCTGCCTTTCATAGGGCCATTTTTTCTGCTGGCGCTTCCGCCGCCAAAACCACCGCCAAACATACTGCCAAACATATCAAATATATCGTCAAAACCGCCGCTTCCGCCGCCAAAGCCTCCGAAACCGCCGCCCCCAAAGCCGGCATTTGGATCTACGCCGGCGTGGCCAAATCGGTCGTACTTGCTCTTTTTATCAGGATCTGACAAGACGCTGTACGCTTCATTGACTTCTTTAAACTGCTCTTCAGCAGTTTTATCACCTGGGTTTTTATCGGGATGATATTTCATAGCCATCTTTCGGAAGGCTTTCTTTATCTCATCGTCGCTTGCACCCTTTTTCAGGCCAAGGACTTCATAATAATCTCTTTTTTCTGCCATAACTTTCACCTTCCTTCTTAACGCAGTAAAATTTGCTCCTGGCGGGCCTCGCCGCCATGAGCAAATTTACATATCATATTGCGAATTTAACAATCTTCGTGCGCCCGAAAACTCATTCACAGCTGTCGCTGCGTTATAAAGCGCTGAGAAATTTTTGCAGTACACAGGTTTACCGAGTAATTGTGAGTGCGCGTACTCGAAGTACGCGATCGAGCAATTGCAAAAGCAAACCGCAGTAATGCGAGAATTTAGCAAGCTTTATTATTTGTCGTCGTCCACAACCTCATAATCCGCATCAACTACGTTATCCCCTGCAGGACCGTTATTGGCAGCGCCTGCATCTGGACCGGCGCCTGCCGCACCCATGTTCGGGTCAAAACCAGCTGCACTTGGATCTACGCCTGCTGCCTGTGCCTGCTCGTAAAGTTTTGTGGAAATTGCGTGGAACTTCTCAGTCAAAGTTTCTGTTTTGGCTTTGATGTCCTCTGGATTATTTGCTTCCAGAGCCTTCTTCAGCTCTTCTTTCGCATCTTCAACAGATTTCTTTTCATCGTCAGAAATCTTGCCTTCTAATTCTTTCAGTGCCTTCTCTGTCTCATAGACCAGATTTTCAGCCTTGTTTCTCTCTTCGATTTCTTCTTTTCTCTTCTTGTCTTCTTCTGCGAACTGTTCTGCTTCTTTTACCTTCTGATTGATTTCATCTTCAGAAAGGTTTGTGGAAGAAGTGATTGTGATTCTCTGTTCCTTACCAGTTCCCATATCTTTTGCGCTTACGTTTACAATACCGTTTGCGTCGATGTCGAAAGTAACTTCAATCTGCGGAATTCCACGAGGAGCAGGTGCGATACCAGTCAGCTGGAAACGTCCCAGTGTGATATTGCCGGCTGCCATTTCTCTTTCACCCTGCATTACATGGATGTCTACGGCTGTCTGATTGTCAGCAGCAGTTGAGAAGATCTGGCTCTTCTTTGTAGGAATTGTCGTATTTCTTTCGATCAGCTTTGTTGCAACGCCGCCAAGTGTCTCGATGGACAGGGAAAGTGGAGTAACGTCCAGCAGCAGTACATCGTGTACTTCGCCAGTCAGTACACCGGCCTGGATAGCTGCACCGATGGACACGCATTCGTCAGGGTTGATGCCCTTGAACGGCTCTTTGCCTGTAACCTTCTTGACTGCGTCCTGTACTGCCGGAATTCTTGTGGAACCACCGACCAGGATTACCTTTGCCAGGTCGTTATTTGATACGCCTGCATCAGCCATGGCCTTCTTCATCGGTTCGATTGATTTATTTACCAGGTCAGCAGTCAGCTGATCGAATTTTGCTCTTGTCAGATCCATGTTCAGATGAAGCGGACCATCAGCCGTTACTGTGATGAACGGCAGATTGATGTTTGTAGTCTGTGCGCTGGACAGTTCTTTTTTGGCTTTCTCTGCAGCTTCTTTCAGTCTCTGCAGCGCCATCTTGTCTGCTCTCAGATCTACGCCGTTTTCTTTTGCGAAGGTATCTGCCAGGAAGTTCATGACTGCATTGTCGAAGTCGTCGCCGCCCAGATGTGTATCACCATTGGTAGCTAATACTTCAAATACGCCGTCGCCCAGTTCCAGGATGGATACGTCGAAAGTACCGCCGCCCAGGTCGTATACCAGAATCTTATGGGATCCTTCTTCTTTGTCAAGACCGTAAGCCAGAGATGCTGCAGTCGGCTCGTTGATGATTCTCTTTACTTCCAGTCCTGCGATTTTTCCGGCGTCCTTGGTTGCCTGCTTCTGTGCGTCAGAGAAATAAGCCGGTACTGTGATAACCGCTTCTGTTACTTTCTCTCCCAAATACGCCTCTGCATCAGTTTTCAGTTTTGTCAAAATCATAGCAGAAATATCCTGAGGTGTATATTTTTTGCCATCGATTTCTACAGTGTGGTCTTCACCCATATGTCTTTTGATGGATGCGATGGTTCTCTCTGGATTAGTAACTGCCTGTCTCTTTGCAGTTTCTCCGACCAGTCTCTCTCCGTTCTTTGCAAATCCTACCACGGATGGAGTTGTTCTGTTACCCTCTGCGTTTGCAATTACGACCGGGTCTCCTCCCTCAAGTACTGATACGCAGCTGTTTGTTGTTCCTAAATCTATACCTATTACTTTAGCCATTTTGTTTTCCTCCTTAAAATTTCTCTAAAATTCTTTTTCTGTAGACCTTTGGTTGATCAATTCAAAAGCTTGAAACTCTATCAGTTTCATTAACCTGGATTTTTTTCGCAGTACACAGGATTGCAAGCTGATGCGTAAGGCGTGTACTCGAAGTACGTAACCCCGGGCATCTGGTGCAGCAAACTGCAGTAATAGGATTCGTATTAAAACGCTCTGCCAACAACTTGCGGGATTCAAGCAAATTATGGA
>ERZ791934.96-NODE-96-length-111559-cov-9.469508_pt1 | contig 111559 bp, 117 predicted proteins | sample MGYA00510125_ERZ791934 | MGnify/ENA primary metagenome ERZ791934 (study PRJEB30046, sample SAMN00993240) | human gut metagenome | study: EMG produced TPA metagenomics assembly of the A metagenome-wide association study of gut microbiota in type 2... | reverse complement strand
AAATCGGAATCTGTCGGCAGACCTGCCATGATATCTATAGATAAATAAGATAAAACAATTATAATACAAGAACGAAATTTTGACAATACCAACAACGCTTTCCCATTATATAAAAATATATCAGTTCAGCCAATGGCCGAACTGATATCATATAGCTTTTACCCTGTCAAAATAGTTCTCTTGTCTCCATCCCATGCCGGTAATTGGTAGGTGTCATGCCCGTCTGCTTTTTAAAGGCGACGCAAAAATTATTTTCACTTTGGAAGCCACAGGAAAACGCAATTTCCTTAACCGTTTTATCCCCGGAGCGCAGATAAAATCTGGCGCAGTCCAGACGCATGGACAAAAGGTACTGGTGGGGCGTGATCCCGTACTGCTTTTTAAAAAGACGGATAAAATGATAGGGGCTGACAGAAACGCAGCCTGCCAGATCCTCAATAGTAATTTCCTCCATGAAATGCTGGCGCATATAGGAAACAGCCTTGCCCAGTTCCCTGGTGAACCTGTCTTCCTGTGCGGCTTCGGAACCGGATACCGTCCTGGCTCCTGTCAGTCCGGACGGGAAGGTAAGAAGATCCGTCACAAAATATCCCAGCAGATTCTCGGCAATCCCCTGATCGGAAGAAAGGGCTTCCAGCAGCATCCTGAATTTATGAAGGAATACATTAGTCTGTCTGTCCGTTAAGGTAAGCACCGTTCCGTACACCTCCGTAAGATACCGGAAATAAGCCCCTGCATTGATTCCGTCAAAATGAATCCAGTAAAATTCCATTTCACTGTCTGCCCCATACATATGCGGCGCATAGCAATCCATCAAAACCAGCTGTTTCTCCCCTATTTTCTTACGGAAGGCTTTTTCTCCCAGAGATTCCGCATATCCCTGCCCTTTTACCACAAGCATCATCAGAAAGCTGTCATAGTTATTCCGCGCCACACAATATTCTTCATCGCAATAATAATGGCCGAGGCATACCGGATAAAGGAATGTTTTTTTGGCAAGAGGGCTGGGTGTATGGAAATAGGTTTCTGAGAAAGGACCGGGTTCCTGGGTGTTTGGATTCATATAGCCTCCGTCCCGGCTGGCTGCCGCCCGTATTCGTATCTCTACATAAGCCCGCAGACACAGCGCAATTTTTATATATATCATATCAATTATTTAAAATGTAAGTCAACTGAAACTATGGTAAAATCGGATTATAAAATATATTATGCTCCGGTTCCCGTCTCTATTGTGCGGGCGCGTTCTTCTCCCCTGCACAATGGAGACGTAAGTCGGAACGTAATCACAGGAGGATTGCCATGGAATACCTGATATCGGACAAGGATAAACAGATTCTTAGAGAAACCGCAAAAAAGCAGCTGGAGCTGGCAAATATGGATTCCAACAAAGCCAGAATACAGGAATGGTACAGGCACAATGCCCTGCAGGGAGAAAAGCCTATGATTCACCTGGAAATGGGCACCTTTTCCCAGGAAATCATTCCTCCGCTCCTGAAATGTGAAGGAGCTTTTGCGAAGCAGGTGGAAACCGCTTTGTACAGTAACTTTCTGAATCAGGAATTGTTTGATGATGACAGAGTGACACCGGATTATTTCCCGATGGAATATGATACTTTTTTTGAATTGTTCGGCATACAGATTCATGTTGACCATACGCAGGATGCCAGCGGTAAGGAAAGCCTGGGTCATCATTTTGAATCCATTATTGAAGATCTGGAAGAGGATTATGAAAAACTGAAACCCAGCCGTTATGGAGTGAACCTGGAAACGACTGAACAAAAAAAAGCGGCTGTGGAAGAAGCAATTGGTGATATTCTTCCTGTAAAAATGCAGATGTCCTGTCTCTACAGCGTTCCCACTCAAATGCTGGTTCATTTTATGAGTATGGAAAACATGATGTTTGCCATGTACGATTATCCGGATTTATTCAAAGAAATGATGGGACGCATTGCGGACGACACGCTTGCCTATTATAAAATGCTGGAAGAGAAACGCCTGATCCTTCCCACCACCACCTTCGAAGGCGTGGGCCAGGGAACCTGGAGCTTCACCACGGAGCTTCCCGGCTGGGATGAGTGGGAAAAACGCCCGTTCACAACGAAGGATGTTTGGGGTTTTATGGATTCCCAGGAAACTGTGGGGATTTCTCCTGATATGTATGAGGAATTCATCTTCCCCTGCTATGAAAAAATTGCCTCTTCCTATGGCCTTCTTTCCTATGGCTGCTGTGAACCGGTAGATCCCATATGGGACAAATGCTTAAGCAGGCTTACCAATCTGAGAAAGGTGTCCATTTCTCCCTGGTGCAATGAAGAATTTATGGGAGAAAGGCTGCGGGGCTCCAAGGTGATATACCACAGAAAACCCAGCCCGAATTTCCTTGGGGTAGATCCTGTTTTGGATGAAGACGCTTTCCGTGCCCATATCTGGAAAAGCCTTACGGCTGCAAGAGGCTGCAAAATGGAAATCACTCAAAGGGATGTGTATACCATTCACAACAACATTCCTAAGGCCAGACGTTATGTCGCGCTCATACGGGAAGAAATTGAAAATAATTGGAAGGCCTGAGTCAAAGACCCCGCGGAAAATCAACTTCTCCGCGGGGCCTTTTTTATGGATAACTCAGCTGCATTCGAAATACATATGCTGCATATACAGATCATTAAAAGCTTTATCTGATGAAAGACCTATCTCAGAAGAAATCTTCACAATATCCCCGGCCAGATCCATAGCGCCCTCTTCCCTTCCATAGCGGACGGCACCCTCCAGTGCTCCGTTTCCAATCACCCGGATCTTATCTGCGAAGACTTCCGGTATCAGGCCGATGCCCACTGCCTTTTCAACATCCATCCGGTAACCGAAGCCTCCGGCCAGATATACCTTATCCACATCCTCCGGGTTTATTTCATAACGCAGAAGCAGCGTTTCCAGCCCGGCCCGGACTGCGGATTTGGCAAGCTGAAGCTCGCGGATATCCTTCTGGTAAAAGCAAATCGGCTCTCCGTCCCTGCCTTTCGCCAGTTCAAAGCCATCCTCCTCATAATCCTCCTCCATCAAACCCGTTTCATCCACCAGGCCCGCCTGCAGCAGTTCATAAAGAGTCTCAATCGCACCCGTACCGCAGATACCGGAAGGCGGCTCATTCTGAATGGTCCTTATCTGCGTCCTGCCGTCTTCCAGCTTCACATTACATATCGCTCCCGGTATACTGCCGGAGCCATGTACGATATTTCCTCCTTCAAAGGCCGGCCCTGCTGCCGTGGAGGTGACAAGAATACGCTCCCGGTTTCCGATTCCCATTTCCCCGTTGGTTCCCAGATCAATCAACATACTTACCTTTTCTGATTCCGCCAGCCCGCAGGAAAGGATATCCGAAACGATATCCGCCCCTACAAAAGTGGAAATACCCGGAAGAATCCAAACCTTTGTCCGGTACATCTGTACCGTGCACAACCATGCCGTGCGAGGCGGTTCCGTCATATTCTCTCCCAGGATCTCTCCCAGCGTGCTTTCAATCCTCTGAATCTGATGAGGAATAAAAGGGTAAACGCCTAATGTATCACAGGGATATCCCATCAGCAGATGAATCATTGTGGTATTTCCTGCAATTACCACTTTTTCCGGTACAATTTCTCCTCCCCTGGTAAGCTTTTCCAGGCCGGTAAAAAGGTCCTGCCGGATGCTTTCCTGCAGTTCTTCCTTTTTGCCTTCCACGGAGGCCTGGATTCTGCTGATCACATCCGCTCCATATCTTCTCTGCCTGTTAATGCACAGGTAACTGTCTATTTCCGCACCGGAATCCATATCGACGAGCTCCATGGCTATGGTTGTTGTTCCGATATCTATTCCCACCATGACCGGGCCGGAACCGTCAGCTTCCGTTCCATCCGTTTTCCTGTGGGATATGGTGCCGATTATATCCATTTTCTTCTCGGCTTCTTCCTCTGTTACCACCGTCATATCTCCGATCGGATAACAGGTACAGGCCAGACGGTATCCCTGACTCAGCTGCTGCGGAGTGAAGATTCTTTCATCCGAAGGGGTAACCGCTGCCTCTCCCTCCGCCACCCTGATCCGGCATTTCCCACAGGATCCTCTCCCGGCACAGACCGCGGGCACATAAATCCCCTGCTCCCTGAGAATTTCCAGCACGGTCTTTTCGTCTCTGCTTATTAGGATATGGGATTCCCCGTTTGTCCTTACCTCCAGCCTGATCGGGGCCACATGCCTCATTTTGCAGTCTTTGTTGGGGCACTCCCTGCAGTTATGATCCATATGGTATTCCGTGCTGTTTTCCTTCAGCAGATAAATCTGGCAGGTTGATTTTACGGGAGAAAGCATAAAGCTGCCTGTGATATCCATACCCAGAATCGGCCCTGCATCCGTCGCCTCATAGGCGGCCTTCTGTGCTTCCATCCCTATACCGGTCGGCGCTTCCAGCCGTCTGGATATTCCCAGCTGCTTCTCCTCGCAGATACTTCTAACAAGCGGCTGCAGGCTCTCTGAGGCCTGCATGAGATAATCATCTGCGAAAGCATCCGCCAGCATTCCCTCCAGGTATCTGCCCTCTCCGAAAAGTGCTGTGGACCATTCACTTATTCTTTTTCCAACTGTTACAATCAAAAAAAGCGCCCGGGTACCTTCCGGTGCCGCAGGGCTTGCCGCTTCCTTCGGTATTTTCCCGAACTCCAGCACTGCCGCAGGCTCCATTCTTTCATAAGCCTCCTGCGTCATCCTTTCATATTCCTCAAGCACTTCCTCATATATGGGAGAATCCTCATAGCAATCAATCAGGTGAAGGATATTCTCCCTGCTGAACTGTACCGCAAAATCTGTAACTTTCATATCTCTTCCCATCCGCCCGCTTGAACAGGCCGCTCTTTCTTTCTCCTTAAGCTTATGTCAATTGGGAAAAACTTAAGAATGTAGGTATTTATTTTAGGTTTATGGAATTTCTTTGTATCACGTGGTATACTCAAACCAGCAGCAAAATAATCCGTTACAAAGGAGATAGCAATATGTCTCAGTCCTTATATTCCGTAGTTGATAAAGATACCCTTCATAATATAGTAGAAGCCTTTTACGGCTGCATCAAGCTCCCCATTCAGGTCATTGATGAAGACGGCAATTTTCTGGAAAGCTTTGGAGACACGGGCAAGTTCTGCTCCTTTTTCCAAAAACATCTTCCTCCGGAAGACACCTGCCAGAAAATGCATGTGGGCGCGAGCAAAAGGGCGATTTCCCTGGGAGAACCCTATATTTTTTCCTGCCATGCCCATTTAAACCACATCGTATATCCCCTGATCTGTAAGGATAAATTCCTGGGTTCCATCCTGCTCGGCCCTTTCCTTATGGACGAGCCTGACTCCACGCTCATTTCCGATATTTCCAAGAAATATCATCTCAATATTGACGACACACTCCGGCTTTTTGAAGAATCCGGATCCATTGCGCTTGTCTCTCCGGAAATGGTCAACCACATCAATAAACTGCTGTTTTTTCTCTTCTGCAACCTGATTGACGAAAGCAAGGAACAGCTCAAGCTGAATAACCGGATACTTTCCCAGCAGTCCAAAATAAGTGAAGCAATCCAGCGGTATAAAAATATGGACACGACAGTCCTGGATTATCCTTATGAAAAAGAACGGGAACTGATCACCAAGGTTAAAACCGGCAACCTTCCCCAGGCAAGGGCTATCCTGAACGATCTCCTGGGCTATGTATTATTTTCCGAAGGGAACAGCCTGGATTATATCAAGGCACGGGCCATTGAATTATGCTCCCTGCTCTCCCGTGTGGCAATAGAAGGCGGGGCGCCCACAGATAATATTCTGAAGCTGAACAACTCTTTTCTGAAAAGCCTTCAGCAGATAGACACCCTGGACCTGCTGTGCGCAAAGCTTCAGGAAATCGTGGAAGCCTTCACGGACAGTCTGTTTGATTATTCCCTGAACAAAAACCGGGAGACTATCAAAAAAGCCATGAACTATATTTCCACGAACTTCAATCATTCCATCACCCTGGAAGAAGTGGCAGATGCCGTTCATCTGCATCCGGCTTATTTCTCTTCCATCTTTAAACAATGCAGCGGTTCCTCCTTCAAGGAATACCTGAACATGGTCCGGGTTGAGGAAAGCAAAAGATTGCTCAGCAACACGGAATACAGCATTATTGACATTGCAGTCGCCTGTGGTTTTGATGACCAGAGCTATTTTTCAAAGGTATTTAAAAAATATACGGGAATGTCCCCCAAACAGTACCGCTGACTGTATCCCGGGGGACTTCCCGTCTCCTTCAAGCCGCTGCTTAATGGGTCAGCACCGCATTTCTGGCAACCTCAGCCGCCGTAGCTGCATCCGGCGTATAGTAATCGGCTCCTATCTTCTTGGCAAAGCTGTCGTTTACCGGAGCGCCGCCTACCATAACAATGTACTTGTCCCGGAGGCCTCTTTCAGTTAATTTATCAATACATTCCTGCATATTGGGCATTGTGGTTGTCAGAAGCGCCGACATACAGATGACATCCGCATGTGCCTCTTCCGCTTTGCTGATAAAGGTTTCCGCATCCACGTCAACACCTGCGTCAATCACCTCAAATCCCGCACCCTTCAGCATCATAGCCACCAGGTTCTTGCCGATATCATGAAGATCACCTTTTACGGTACCGATAACAGCCTTTCCTACCGGCTCATTTCCCACTTCCACCAGCTTGGGCTCCAGAATTCCCAGCCCTGCATTCATGGCTCTCGCAGCTACAAGAACCTCAGGTACGAATACTTCGTTGTTCTTAAATTTTGTTCCGACAATCATCATGCCTGACAGCAGTCCTTCATTGAGAATCTCTTTGGGATCCTGTCCTTCATCCAATGCCTGCTGCACCAGCTCCTTTACAATTTTAGCCTTTCCTTTTTGCAGCATTGCAGAGATTTCTGTGATTTCCACCATTTTTTATCCTCCTCCAAAACTAATTGTTCCGTCCCTTTTGGTTTTTTACGGTTGATCTCATACTATACTTTTTTGAGTCCATCAATTAGGAAAAATTATGGATAGTATGTATTTTTTTAAGGTAACTGTCTCATATTTTATCCTTCAGTGAAATCACAAACCTCATCCCCGTCGGCTGCTCCATTGGCTGAAACGAATAGGGAAGCTCCATCTCCTTTAACAGTGTGTCAACAATATATAACCCCAGCCCATTTCCGCCGTCTTCCCGGTTACGGGCATAATCAGGCCGGTAAAAAGGTTCAAAGACATGCGGTAAAGCCTCTGCCGGAATCGGCGTGCATTCATTTTCTATAATCAGATCCGATTTTCTGAAACAGAGGGAAATTTTGCCGCCCTCTTTCGTATAAGCGACGGCATTGGCGAGAATATTGGATACCGCTTTGCCGAACATCCGCTGCGGCAGAACGGCGCAAAAGCCAGCCGATAAATCCAGCCTGAAAATAAGTCCGCGGGCCTTTGCAATCTGTTCGTACGGCTCACAAAGCGGGAGCAGGAATAAGGATAAATCGGTTTCTGCCAAAGCTTCGCTTTTCATCGGGCTTCCCAGCTTTGAGGTTTCCAGGATCTCCCGTACCATATCCGACAGCTGCTCCGTCATTTCCTTGCATTCCGGCAGATACGTCTCATAATCTCTGTATTTTCCTATGCCCAGAATCATATTTTCCAGCACGGCATTCAGGGCTGTCAATGGGGTTTTGAGCTCATGTGAAGCCGCCCGCAGGAATTCAACCCTGGAGCGTTCCGCCTCCTGAACCCGTTGTTTTTCCATTTCAAGACTCTCGATGGCTGTCAGCAGATTTTGATATAAATCGTTGATATTATCTGCCAGCACGCCGATTTCATCCTGCGCATGGATTTCGCAGACCGCAGTTTTGTCCATCCTCGCCATCCGTTCGGTGACTGCCGAAATATGTTTGACAGGAACCGTGATCTGTTTCGAAAACAGAAGGGAACACAGAATGGAAACCAGGATACAGCAGCCGAGTGAGATCGGCAGAACCTTTAAAATCATCTGCTTTATATACGGCGTCAGGTTTATGGAACCGGTGAGCATTGTTTCTGCATGGCTTGTATCCGCCGACAGTTCCAGCGGTACCTGCGGGGTAAGAAAATACAGCAGCGCATGGGCCATGAATACAATAAACAGCAGAAGCCCCAGAGTATAAAAAAATGTTTTTGTATAAAGCTTCAGCTTTTTCATTTCCTCTCCTCATATTTATAGCCGATTCCTTTTACCGTAATGATGCGGTCGAACCTGCATTTTTTGCGCAGATTTTTAACATAGGTGTCAATCGTCCGGTCAATAATCGGGTTATCATCGCCCCACAGCTCATCGAGAATTTGATTTCTGGAAAGAACCAGGCCTTTATGCTCCACAAACAGCCGCAGCAAATCGATCTCCCTTGGTGTCAATTCAATTTTCCCATCCCTGTCCCAGGCCGAATATCCGGAAAAATCCACTGTGACCTCCCCAAACGTCATCGTATCCGGAATCACGCCTTGCCCGCTTCGTCTGAGCAGCGCCGTGATCCTTTTTCCCAGCAGCACCATGGAAAAGGGTTTGGTAATGTAATCGTCCGCCTGCTCATCAAAGCTTTGCACCTGGGTGTCTTCCTCTTCAATCGCGGTAAGCATGAGGACTGGGAGAAGGCTTGTCCGCCGGATTTCATGTAATACGGCAAGCCCCGTTATTTTGGGAAGCATGATATCTAAAACAGCAAGGTCTATCTTTTTTTCCCTGAAAATTTGTATCGCCTCTGCTCCATCGTAAGCCGGAATCGTCTCATGACCTGCGGATTTCAGATACTCGCAGATGGCCTCGTTTGTTTTTTTATCGTCTTCGACGATCAATAGTGCCGCTATAGGAACACCTCCTGTCCCGGAACATCCGCTCTCAGGCAAGGGCTTACTCTCTGCAGGCTGCCGCCCTTCAGCTTCCATACGATATCCGCCCGCTTTGCCAGTTCCCTGGAATGAGTCACTACAATTACACATCTGTCAAGTTCATGGGCGCTTTCCATTAAGATACCCGTTATTTCAGCTGCCGTATCCTCATCCAGATTGCCTGTGGGTTCATCAGCCAGGATAAAAGGAGCACCGGAGGCCAGTGTACGGGCAATAGCCACCCGCTGCTGCTGCCCGCCGGAGAGCTTCAGCACGCTGCGCCCTGCTTCCTCAGCGGACAGCCCCAGTCTCTTCAGAACCGGCAGAGCATCCTGTCTGGCGGTCAATTTCACGTTTTCCACAGGAGTCAGGTAATCGACCAGGTTATAGCTCTGAAAAATCAGAGAAACATGCTGCCGCCGGTGATATTCCAGTCCACGCTCCGCAATATCTTCTCCATCGAACAGGATTTTCCCTTTTGCCGGGGAATCCAGCCCGCCCAGCAGGGACAGAAGCGTTGTTTTGCCTGAACCGGACGGCCCGAGGATCGCGTGCAGCTTTCCCGTTTCAAAGACAGCGTTTATGCCTGATAAGATCATGCTCCCCTTCGTGTAGGAATAAAAAACATCCCTGGTTTCTAAAACAGACATTTGATGTTTCTCCTTTCTTCAGCTCATTTTCGCCAGGATTTCCCCCGGCTTCAGCCGCATGACCGCCGCCGAGGATACCCCCACGGAAAAAACGATGATGGCGAAGCCTATGAGATAAAGCTTCACCATGCTGTCAAGTCCAACAGACACGCTGAGCGGTTCCGGAAAATCCTTATTAGGTATCGGTTTCCCACCGTTTCCGTTGTCGCTAATCACAACATCCGGATCCATGTCACCCTTCCTGGAAACCTGTACCCCATTTTCGCCTTCATCCGGCTCCTGTATGGACTGTTCCCGGGTGTACTGCAGCTGCAGCAGGCTGTTTCCGATCCTGCCTGCGATGAGGCTGCCGGAGAAAAAAGACAATCCAAATGCAATTGCTGCAATTAAGAGCACCTCTGCCAGATATTGGCCGATGATGGATGCTTTCCCGAAGCCTATGGAAAGCAGTACGCCTGTTTCGTGGATCCTGCTTTTCGACCACATAGTCAGGATAAGGGACAGTACGACGGCGCTGACCAGCACGATCAGGAGAAGGAAGGAGGTGATCAGTGTTTGGGATTTTTCAAGCGGGGCTGCCGCTGCCAGGTAGGTTTTATTATCAGTCTCCACCTTGTAGGCCCGCCAGTCAATGGCGTCGTTCTCTTTTAGCTGTGAAATGATATCGTCAAGCTGCGCCGGATCATTTACCTCAAATATGACACTTTGAAAGCCTGGCAGGGAATGCGGCAGCCCATCCTGACAGGCCTGAATGCCTGTAAAAATTTGATTTTCCAGTTTATCAAAGGAATTTACGTTGATATACGCCTGTGCCTGCTTCACCACTTCAAATAATCCAATAATTTTAAGCTCTGTTTTTCCGCCGTCCTCCCTGGTCAAAGATAAGCTGTCTCCGATACCCAGGCCGTTTTTTTCAGCCAAATCCTTGCTGATGACTGCCACCTGTCCGCCTCCTTCAGGCACATGGCTGCCCTCAATGAGCTTCAGCGTCCCGCTGCGGAAGAAGCTGTTGTTTTCGGTGCCAGTCACAAATCGGCTGTACACCATATCCCTATATTTATCCTTGACGGGAACAGTGCCGGGAATCACTTCCAGATTCGTGGAAACAAGGCTTTGCGCCATACCGTCATAGCTCTTAATCCCATCCGTTTCCATCACCTTATCTATTATTTCCTGCGTTACGGGACGTTCCGTATAAATTGAAAAATTGCCCTCATCATCTGTCAATCGTTTATAATACGGATTGCTTTCCGAGTAGTCGGGTACTATTTCGAATTCACCGCCCAATGCGTAACGCAAATTAACCTGCGCAATCTGAGCCGCCTTCTCAATGGAAAGCCCCGTCAGCACAAATGTTGCCATTACCAGGAGAATAATGAACAGCAGGATACTTTTCCCTCTTTTTTTGGTGACGTATAAAAACGCCCGTTTAAGAAAACCCATAAAAAACACCTCCATATTTATTGTACGGACAGGATACCATACCAATATGGAGGCTATATGAAATGGATATGGAATAACAAAGATTTAAATTACAAAATCCTCCGAATGAAAATTACTGTAATATCTTCCTTTGACAGCCGTGAATTTCAAGACACAATAATCGGGATCTGTTACGCCTTCCTTGTAATACATGGTGTCGCCTTCCTGCCACAGCATTTCCTTAGCTTCGCTTGTTTCCAGCACTTCTACATTTCCCGCCAGACATACCCCGCGGAAGAAACGGATATCTACAAAATAAATGCTGGCTTTTGGATTTTCCCTGTAAAATTTCACTTTGTTTGACGAGGTATTTGTATGAAACCAAAACATCTGGATCCCTTCCCGTACTCTCGGCTTCAGCATTGCCTTTGTGACCGGGAACCCTTCATCGTCAATATAACTCATAAAAACCGTGCCGCATTTATCCGCCATATTTCCTATCGTCTGCTCCGGATTTTTCATCATAATAAAAACCTCCTGTTTTTGTTTTTATTCTAACAGGAGGGGATTTGTTTGTACATTACACACTTTTTTGTGTGCACCTATATCAATCCCTTGTTTTTCAGGAATTCCTCCCTGCCATCCTCCTTCATCAGTTCAATTCCAATTTCCTGCATGGCAGCAATGATGTTTAACATTCGTTCCCCTTTCTCTGTGAGTGAATATTTCACTTTAAGGGGATAGCCCTCATACTGTTCTTTCTGCACCATTCCGAAATTCTGCAGCTCTCCAAGCTGCTGCAGCAGCATTTTCTGTCCGATTCCGACGATATCATTCTGAAGGGCCGACGGGGACGCCGCCCCTTTTCCCAACTGCCACAGAATAATGGGCTTCCATTTCCCGCGAATGATATCATGCGTCAATTCCAACGGACAGGTATAACTATTCCGCATTTTCATGTTAACTGCCTCCATTTAATAAAATAATATCCCAGCAGCCCACCACCAATCACGGCAAAGTGAAAGCCCTCAAAGAAAACGCCGCATAGGTTCCCCTACGACGGCGCTGCGCTATTTCCCAAACAAATCGCTGTGAGTGCCTGTGCGGGCAAGCGTCAGCACAAGCACATCGTTTTCCACCCGGTAGACAAGCAGCCAATCCGGAAGTATATGGCACTCCCGGTGGCCGATCCAATCGCCGTTTAGGGCATGGTCTTTGTTCTTTTCCGGCAATACTTCCCCCATTGCCAGAGCTGCAATTATGTCTTCCAGTAAACCGATTTTGAGATTGCGCTTGATTGCCAGCTTATAGTCTTTCTTAAATTGCGTAGTGATAACAACATCGAGTTTGGTTTTCCTCATGCCTTTAAATCTGCGAACAATTCATCTAAATCGGTATAGTGTTTTGCCGATGGGTCTTTCGCAATCCTTTCTGCTTCCAGCATGGCTGCAATGGTCTCTTTGTTCGGGCGTTCCTTTTTAATTTCAAACGGAATCCCGCCTTCACGGAGCGACTGGCGGACAAAAATATTGAATGCCGTGGTTAAATTCATGCCAAGATCGTTGAACAGTTCATCAGCCTGTGCCTTGAGGTCAGCGTCCATACGGATGCTGATGTTTGTGGTAGTTCCAGCCATTCAATCATCTCCTTTCTGGTTGATATTTATAGTATATGCCAATTGCACGAAGAATACAATGCATAGCACGAAAATTAATAATCATTTTAAAGAGTAACTACTCCGGTGATTATTACTGATTAATTTATTTGAGTACCATTTTTTACCTGCAAAATAGACGAGCCCTGCAATCGCAGGCAAAACCGGAGAAATTGCCTGGCCTATGTAAATTCCTGTGAATCCTATTTGAAGGGGGAATGCCAGAAGCCAGCAGACGGGCAGCCGCACCACCACCGCATCCAAAAGAGCATTGCACATGGCGACATTTGCAGCTCCTGCCCCAATCGCAAAGGAATCGAACGTGTACATGACCGCATATACCAGGCTGTTAACGCTGCAGCAGATACGGAGATACATGACCCCTTCCCTGATAACCTCTGTCCCGGCCGGATCAAAAAGCAGGATAAGGTTTTCCGAAAAAATCTGTACCAATACAACTGCGATAACGGTAACACAAACATTAATCAGCAGTCCGATCTGTGTTGTCTTTTTCACCCTTTCTATATTTTGTGCGCCCATATTCTGCCCCACCATAGTGGTTACGGCCTGCCCGACAGCCCAGCACGGCATCCCCGCAAAGGTATTTATTTTCAGCCCAATACCGGAGGCCGCCGCCACCGAAACGCCAAAGGTATTCAGCATACCGGTGATAATCAGATAAGAAATGTTCACAACTGCCATTTGAACAGCGGTCGGCAAACCAACTTTTAAAATGATAAGCAGCTTATCTTTACGTATGACAAAGCTTTTCAGCTTAAAATCAAATAGAAACCTCTTCCGCTTTAAATGCACCACAGAAATAATGAGGGAGACACCCTGCGAAAAAATAGTTGCGTAAGCCGCCCCCTTTGTTCCCATACCCAGAGGCCCGACCAAAAGCAAATCCAAAATAATATTGACAAGCGCTGCTGCCGCCACAAAAAAGAGCGGGCTTTTGGAATCCCCGAGTCCTTTCATCAGTGAACAAACGGCGTTATAGCCAAAAACAAATATGGTTCACATACAGATGATTTCCATATAGCTGCAGGCATCTTTCATCGCCTCCGCAGGCACATGAAGGAGGGAAAAAAGAGGGGCGTACAGAAACAGTCCGGCAGCCGTAACAAGGATTGCTGCAAGAAAGGACAGGCTGAATAAAGTACCTATCGTCTCTTTCTGCCCCTGTTCATCATCCGCTCCCTTATATTGAGCTGCCAGAACCGTTCCTCCCATTGTCACGCCTATACAAATCGAATTGATGATAAAGCCGATCATGGAGGCATTGCTGATAGCGGCAAGACCGTTTTTTCCTACAATACGCCCCACTACCAGCATATCGATAATGCTATATAATGACTGAAGCAGGTTTGCTCCAAATAAGGGAAGCGCAAAACGTATCAGCTTTTGGGGAACACTTCCCGCCGTTAAATTCTGTTCTTTATTTTCCATTTTTATTTTTCCTTTCAAAATAAGAAAGCAGAGGCCCGCACACCCACAGGGGAGGCCTCTGCTTTTCCATACACAATTCTGATAATACTTGTGATGAATAGACAGCAAAAGGCCATAGACAAAACATTGTCTATGGCCGCATATCCAATCTTTGAATTCATTCGAAGGGCAATACAACAAAGGCTCTTAAATCAGAAACTTCTGATCTGAATAGCCCTGCCGCTCAAATAATCCTGTTTATCTGATTGGGCTCCACACAATGTTCTGTCTTACATGCTTGTGCAGAGCTGAGATCAATACAAAACCTTCCGAATAACATTGTGTTCACCCTCTCCTGTTTGATGTCTACATTATAGGTATTTCGTATGCCGCTGTCAATAGTGCCGCCGCATGCCTGTCCTGTCACTGCATGCCAGTCGCCGCCTGTCCGGCAGAAACGGCTGACACATGAGCGCTTTCCTTCCGTGTATGGAATTCAGTCCTCTCCGTAATATAAAAACCAGTCGTAATCTGCATAATTAGTGGTTTCTTTTCCGTTGGAGCTGGCATACATTCCAATATATGTACCGGTAAATCCTTCATTTGTATTGGAGGAAAGAAGACTTCCTTTTACCGGCTTTCCTATGGGGCGCCGCTCTGTTTCCTGAAAACCATAGTAAAAGCGGTAGTCTGTTTCACTTCCCTGGATGGACAGGTATATTCTTCCGTCCTCTTCAAGCTCTATTTCATCAAGCAGTGTACGGATTCCGGATTCTGTCTGGTATAGACGCAGTAAATTGGAATTGTTTAAACGGGTTTTTACAAGGGCATAATGGAATCTGTCATCCTGTACCGCCGCAATTCCGGCCTCTTCCCCTTCCCCCTGAAGGGTATTACAGGGCTCAAATTCCATTGCTGTCAGTGCCTGGAACACTTTATGCTGCTGTCTTCTGCCTATGAATGCAGGCGTACAGATACTGTGAAGTACCTCTTTTTTCAGGAACAGCCTTAAAAATCCTTTTCTGGCATCTAAAGAAAAGAAGGGTTCCTTACAGGGATGGATGGTATTCCACAAAAGGCTTAAAGCGGAAGACTCAAAATTATCACAGGGGATCGGCAGCGGGTAGATTACTTCTTCCAGATCAGGCACTCTTTCCGTACTGTTTACCAGCCCATTCTCTGAATCCAGAAGCGGCCAGCCGTCCTCCTCCCAGTGGAAGGGAACAAGGAAGGTCTCTCTCCCCAGATTAAAATGAAAGCCTTTATAGGGGCGGATTCCTAACAATACCATCCACCACTCTCCCTTTTGCGTCTGCACGATATCCGCATGGCCTACCACAGCGATTTCACTCATTAAGGATACATGACGATGGGAAACAATGGGATTGCGGGGACAGATCTCATAATCGCCGTCAATACTCCTGCATCTTGCCATCATTACACTGTGATTGGTAAAAGTACCGCCTTCTGCAACCAGCAGATAATACCAGCCGTCTTTCTTATAAATATGGGGAGCTTCAATCCACTTGCTTCTTGTCTTGCTGCCGTCCCAGATAATACTGCGTTTTCCTTTAAACTGAAAGGTTTCCGGTTCCAGTTCATTTAAGTAGATTCCATGATGGCCTTCGTAAAGAGGCTCCTCACAAATGAAATTCCCTGCGTACCATATCCTCCCGTCATCATCAAAAAACAGGCTGGAATCAATCCCGTCCGCACCTTGTATAAATATCGGATCGCTCCATGGCCCTGCCGGATCCTTCGCAGTTACGATATAATTATCTCTGCGCGCCTCACGGCCCTCGGAAACAAAGGTATTGATAACATAAAATGTCCCTTCATGATATCGTATCGCAGGAGCCCAGAGTCCCAAAGATGTTTCACAATTTTTGTAATCCAGCTGCTCCGGACGGTGAATCGCATGCCCTATCTGTTCCCAATGTACCAGATCTCTGCTGTGAAATACCGGCAGCCCCGGGAAATATACAAAGGAGGAGGTCACCATATAGTAGTCTTCTCCAACGCGGCAAATGGACGGATCCGGATAAAAGCCGGATAGAATCGGATTCTTGAATGTCTTTGTGTTTTTCATTCTCTGTTCCCCTCTCTGCTTTTCATGGACTTTTTTACTGCTGATTCACCATCCCGGACGGAGTGCCGGGATGGCGGTATCTGTAATTATCTTAGCGTCCTCAATATCTCCGTGCCAGTCAGAAAGTGCGGACTTTTTATCAAAAATGGCGGGGTTTTTAATACAAATTTCAAAAAAAAATTGAAACCATATTTTCAATGTGCTATAATGTCACAAACAGTAAGCAGCTGTAAAAATTGGAGAAATTATGGGATTGTTTAGTAAGCATTGCGGCAACGCTATATTTTTAAATCCATATGGTACATCAGAATATAGGTCGAAGGGAAAATTATTTATTTTCTCTTCGATTTTCTAAAATTAACGCCTGTCAACCCGGGCGTTATTGTTTGCCCAAAAGTATCCCTTTTCTCCACGTTTTCACAGAAAGGAGACCCAATTATCATGAGACATTTAATGAATCCACTGGACTTTTCCGTAGAGGAACTGGACAGGCTTTTTGAGACAGCCAGGGATATCGAGAGCAACATGCCCAAATATGCCCATGCCTGTGAAGGTAAAAAGCTGGCCACCTGCTTTTACGAACCCAGCACCCGGACCAGGCTCAGCTTTGAAGCCGCCATGCTGAATCTCGGAGGCAGTGTACTGGGCTTTTCCGACGCCGCCAGTTCCTCCGCCTCCAAAGGGGAAAGCGTAGCCGATACCATCCGGATCATTTCCTGCTATGCGGATATCTGTGCCATGCGTCATCCCAAGGAAGGAGCTCCTATGGTAGCCGCATCCGTATCCGGTATTCCGGTTATCAACGCCGGTGACGGCGGTCATCAGCATCCCACCCAGACACTGACGGATTTAATGACTATCCGTACCCTGAAGGGACGTCTGGATCGTCTTACCATCGGTCTTTGCGGTGATCTTAAGTTCGGCCGTACCGTGCACTCCCTGATCAACGCCCTTGTCCGTTATGATAATGTACGCTTCATCTTCATCTCTCCTGATGAGCTCCGGGTTCCTGATTATATCACTGAAATGCTGAAAGATAAGGACATCCCCTATGAAGAGGTTATGCAACTTGAAGAAATCATGCCCCGGCTGGATATCCTTTACATGACCAGAGTACAAAAGGAGCGTTTCTTCAATGAAGAGGATTATGTACGTCTGAAAGACTACTACATTCTGGATAAAGCCAAACTGAATCTCGCTCCCAAGGATATGCTGGTACTCCATCCCCTTCCCAGGGTAAATGAAATTTCCGTTGATGTGGACGATGACCCAAGAGCCGTATACTTTAAGCAGGCTCAGTATGGGGTTTATGTGCGCATGGCTTTGATACTTACGCTTCTGGGAATTACGGTTGACTCATAATGCGGTATCTTTATTTGCTAAAAGCCCTCTTACCGGGCGGAAAGGTATATATATGTTAAATGTAGGAAAAATCGAAGAAGGGTTCGTACTAGACCATATAAAGGCGGGAACAAGCCTGTCCATATACCGCCATCTGCAGCTGGACAAGCTGGATTGCACAGTGGCAATCATAAAAAACGCCAGAAGCAATAAAATGGGAAAGAAGGATATCCTGAAGGTGGAATGTGATGTGGATATGATGGATCTGGATGTACTGGCATTCATCGATCACAATATCACTGTTAATATTATTAAGAACGGGGAAATTGTTGAAAAGAAAGAACTCATTCTTCCTAAAGAAATCAAAAATGTCATCCATTGTAAAAATCCCCGCTGCATAACATCTATTGAGCAGGGCCTGCCTCATATCTTTGTTCTTTCAGATGAAAAGAAAGAGATTTATCGGTGTAAGTACTGCGAAGAGAAATTCGACAGGCGTTCCTTGTAAAGAATGGAATTATTAATAAAAACGGGGATGAAAATCCCCGTTTTTATTGCTCTCTGTTTTAGTATTTGCCAGGGCGGCTTACGTAACCCCGGTAAACTGCCCTGCCCACATCTGCCTCACCCCGGACAGGCTCTTTCCAGCCTTTCATTTTCTTCCTCCACCAGCTTTTTATCCAGTCTCTGAAACAGCACCTGTATTCCGGGAAGCCGGTACCCTGGTTCCACCTGCTGTCTTTTCCATTCAGGCGACAGCTGCAGCCAGCCGCATACCCTTTCGGAAGAAAAAGGAAGAAAGGGATACAGCAGCACTGCCAGTCCGGCGATCAGCTGGACACAATTATACAGGGTATCCGCACAGTCCTTCTGATCCGTATCCCGGGTGATCCAGGGCTGTCTGGAATCAAAATATTTATTCGCTTTCCGTACAAACTCAAATATATCATCCAGTGCATCCTTAAACCTCCCTCTTTCAATCTGCTCTCCCACAGAAGCATACAGACTGTCAGTTTCCGCCTTAAGCTCCTGATTTGGTATTCCTTCCGGCACCGTACCGTCCAGATATTTTTGGATAAATACCAGAGAACGGTTGATAAAATTCCCATATGCGCCCAGCAGTTCACCGTTATGGCTGTTGACAAATTCTCTCCAGGAAAAATCAGCATCCTTCTTTTCCGGCCCGTTTGCCAGCAGATAATATCTCAGGGAATCCCCGTCATATCTGTCCATGATATCTTTTACCCATACGGCATAATTCCGGCTTGTGGATATCTTCTTTCCTTCCAGAGTCAGATATTCACTGGAAATAATTTCATCCGGCAGGCGCCAGCCTTCTCCATTCGCAATCAAAAGCGCGGGCAGAATGATCGTATGAAAGGGAATATTATCTTTTCCGTGTACATAATAATGCCTGATTTCCGTTTTTTCATCTTCACACTGTTTTTCCCCGTCCAATCCCCACAGCTGCCTGAACGCTTCCGGATTATTTTTCAGGGCGGCTCTGCTGGAAGACAGATATCCCAGGACATTTTCTGCCCAGATATATATTTTCTTATTCTCATAGCCTGCATGCGGCACTTCGATTCCCCAGTCCAAATCTCTTGTCAGCGCCCTGTCTCTCAGCCCTTCCCTTATATATCTTTCGGAAAAGGTCTGCGCATTTTTTCTCCAGTTTTCATGGCTTTCCACCAAATTTTTCAGTTCCTGTTCCATACGGCCCAAGGCAATAAACAGATGCCTGCTGCTCCGGAAGGAAATTTCAGAACCGCATACGGCACATACGGGATTTTCCAGACTTTCCGCTTCGAGTACCGTACCGCATGCATCACATTGATCGCCCCTCGCTTCACCGCCGCATTCCGGGCAGGTTCCTCTTACAAACCGATCCGCAAGGAAGGAACCGCAGTTTTCGCAATAGGCCTGCGGGACTTCTTTTTCATAAGCAAAAGGGCTTTCATACAGCTTTTTGTGGAATTCCTTTACAAATTCCTTATGCTCTTCAGATGAGGTCCGGCCGTAATAGTCATAGCTGAATCCAAGCTTTCTGAAGCATTCCGCAAATTCCCTGTGATAACGACCGCTGATCTCCTCCGGTGTTTTCCCTTCCTGTCTGGCCCGAAGTGCTACCGGTGTCCCGTGACAGTCACTTCCTGAAACATAACAGACCTTATCTCCGGCCGCCCTGTGGTAACGCGCAAGAACATCCGCAGGAAGCAGGGCCGCGATATGCCCTATATGCAGGGATCCGTTGGCATATGGCCAGGCTCCGCCAATTAATATATCTCTCAATTTTGTTTCCTCATTTCTTAATTTATAGTGATAACGCGGAACGCCGAATCCGCTGTTTTAAGGCAAAAAAAATCCCTCCTCTCCGAAAAATTTCTTTTTCGGGGACGAGAGCATCGCTTCGTGTTACCACCCCAAATTCGCCTGTTCCTCACGGCACAGGCCTTATCAACTACGGACGAGAAATGATTCATCGATAGTCTATCACGTTAACGGGTGAATCCGTCGCAGCCTGAACCAGCAGATTTTCGGTGCGCAGCTCCGGGACCATGTTCAGCAGCCTTTCCTTCATCCGTTCTCACCACCACAGATTCTCTGTAAAAGCGCCGGCAGCCTACTCTTCCCTTCCATGCTTTTTCCTATGAAATTATGTTTCATTATATGAGCCGGCATTCCTTTTGTCAACCGTCCGGCAGAAGACTTTTTCATTTTCATGCTGCTATATGGATTTGTTATGTATTAATGAGAATCAGCAGTTGGGAAAGGAGAAGGTTTTTTATCGCCTTCTCCTTATCAGATTCCAGGAAACATATATCCTTGTTTGGTTAAAGCCAATATTTCTTCACAATTTCCCTGGCGTCTGTTTCACTGATACAGAACCGTTGTTTTATTTTTTCCGTAGTATCTTCAAAGCTGACACCTAATTCTCTGCAGGTTTCGACAATTCCCTTTTCGATTCCTTTCCTGATTCCATCTCCTACCAGCATTTCTCCTAATTTAGTCATCGCTATCATCTCCTTTACTCTGCCCAACTCCGTTTCCGTTAAAAATTTATCCGCCAGAGTATACAAAACAGCCTGCATTTTATTCAATTCCAATTCAGTCAGGACTTCTCCGGCTTTTTGGATTATTCTCAGGCTTTTGATAATCCGTTCTTCAATCCTCAGACTGCCTGACATAAGAGGTGTCAGCAGGAGAGGAACCAGATCCGCCTTTGTCAGTTTCTCTCCCTGTTCCGCTTTTTCTTTCAGGCGTCTGAACAGCCGGTCTGCATTCTTACCCTTTAACTGAACAGTCTTCACCCGATAAAGATTAATTCCTGTTCTTAATACCGACCGGGGATGCCTGATTTTCGCCGAACAGATCACATAGGTGATTACTTCAACATGATTTGCCCGGCTGACAGCCGCCTCGTATTCCCGGAACCGTTCCAGATCTTCTTTGGTAACAGCATCGCTTTCAAATTCCAGATGTATCCAGGCAACATCCGTCATCACATAATTAAAATCCTGGTACATTTGCCGCGCTTCAAGCATTACTGTCTCGGTAGGCGCAATATAACCGGCCACCCCCTTAATGCCGAGAAGCGGCATCAGTTCTTCACCGAAATATTGAGCAGCTGTTTTCAGAGCCAAATCTTCATGGTGAATGGAATTCTTACCTGGAGCTTTCTTCTCCGTTTGTCCTTTATTTACCTTTTTCGTGCGTTTTTTCACACAGCCTCCTGTTCCGTAAGCCATGTGTAAAATCCTGTCTTTCATATAATTATAACTGATAATCCGACACCGGGCAACCGTATCTTACATGCTGATCTGTTAATATTGACCATATTTCATTATTACACAGAATTTTATCTCTTAAGATATATGTTGAGTAATTGTCCGATTCGGACAGAAAATTGAAATGCTGATAAAAAAGATTTACCGATTGGGACAGCTGTTTATGACAGGCAGGAGCTTACACAAAGTTCCGGCTGCCGGTGTTTTTTATTATATCAATTGCCAGAGGTAATGTAAATATTTTACAGTAGTTATTTGCTGATAAACATTCTTGAAGCTTATTGTTCATACCGCACCGTATTTTGCTGCAATTAAAGTGCAAAATCCTGTTTTATAAGTGAAATTATTGATTTTATGTCAGAAATTGCCTATAATTAAATACAAATATAACAAAATTTTATAAAATCAAGTATATTTTATACTCATTTTACAATCGAACATATTTACGGTATAATCTTTTTTATATTCCGTTTCCTTGAATCAGGATAGGTACGCAGGAAGGATGAATGATATGACCTCTCAGGAAAGTTGCTGCAAAATAGTAGATTTCCAGGAATATCTTGGAAAAAAGGAATTGGAACTTCAGATGAAACAAATAGTAAATCGGGAAATTATGGTTATTGTCCCCACCCAGTTATCGCAGATTGTATCCGTAGGGAAGAAGCTGCTGCTGGGTGAAACGGTAATCCTGAACCTGAATTATCTTGATGCGGAAACAACGCAGAGATTCATGGATTTTGTATGCGGCATCTGCTATACCGTAAATGGAATTCTCACCTGTATATCTACAGGTATTTATATTGCCAGTGTGGATGACTACATTGACACTGCCATGACTGAATCAAAAAACTAGAGGAGACAGGCTGAAAATATGATTCGAATTGCAATATGTGACGATAACAGGAACGATGCCCAAGACACAAAATCCCTGCTGCTGTCCTTCATGGAGGAGAATGCGGCTGCCGCCTACCAGGTAAAGGTGTTTTCTTCCGCGGCCCAGCTGCTGGCCTCCATGTCCAGTGAGCCTCCTTACCATTTATATCTGCTTGATATCCTTATGCCGGACCGTAATGGTATTGATCTGGGGCGTGAAATACATAATTATAATCCTTCTTCACTGGTTATTTATCTTTCCTCCTCGCCGGACTTTGCCATGGATGCCTTTCATGTCTTCGCCTTCCAGTATATCGTGAAGCCCGTCACAAAGGCCAATCTCTTCCCTATCCTCTCAGAAGCTCTTCTGCATCTGAAGGATACCGACACGAGCTTCTTCCTTTTAAAAACAAAAACCGGAATCATGAGGCTGGAATGCTCCAAAATTATGTATGTGGAATACCTGAATCATATGATTGTAGTCAACATGGAGGATGAAAGCATATATAACAGCATTACCATGAGAAATAACTTTGATGAAATTGTAAAGCCTCTTACAAAGCTTCCTTTTTTTATAAAACCGCACAAGGCATTTCTGCTTAACATGAATTATGTTATCTGTCTTCAGGGCAGGGACTTTACCCTGAAAAATTCCACGCTTATTCCTATATCAAGGAATAATTATGCAGCCATCAAAAAGCTGTACATCGACTTTATGCTTAATAAGGGATATGAGGGTAAATACGATGATTTATAGAGATTTATCCATTCTGTGGTGTTTAATTAATATTCTGTTTATCTTCAGCCAGCTTTACGAATCCAGGTTTCCAGGGAAGAAAACATTCTTCCTTAACCTGATTTGTATGGGCGGGCTCATTATACTGAATATGGTTCTTGTCCTGAAGATGGGTGTCATCTGGATGGGAAAATATTTTATTCTTACCTGTACAATACCAAGCTTTTTTTATTTCTTTTATACGTCAAAAGATCGGAACGGGCGTTTCTTTTTCACGTTCTGTCTTGCAGATATTATGGGCTTCTGGATCATGGCAGTTACCAATCTGATTTCTTATGCCTTCGGGGAAAACTTCCTGCTGATGTTCCTTCTGCGCATATTCATGTTTCTTCTGCTGGAATATTTCGTAGTGCGTTATGTAAAAAAGACCTATCATCTGATTCTGCAGTTCGTAAAAAAGGGCTGGGGCGGCTTTGCCTTCGCATCAGGTCTGTTCTATCTTTTTTTTGCCCTTATGTCGGGATGGCCCACAAGAATAACGGAACGCCCTCAGGAGCTGCCTTCCTTTATACTGCTTCTGCTCATCATTCCTACCGTATATTTAACCATTTTCGCCCTGCTGTATTATCAGTGCAGGTTGGATACCAGGCTGCAGAATGAAGCTATCCTCCAATCTCAGCTTACCGGGTTCCGTCATCAGCTTCAGATATTCCAGGAAGCGGAAGAAAAAAACAAAATCCTGCGTCATGATCTGCATCACTATATGAATCAGCTTTCGGTCTGTCTTAATGACGGCAATCTTCAGGCCGCACAAAGCTATCTGCAGCATTTTGAGGAGCTGTGCAGCGTTTCTGCGGTGACTTGTTACTGTAAAAATCCTACCATGAATTCCACCCTTTCTTATTATGTTTCCAGGGCAGAGGAACTAGGCATCCGTGTAAATATTAATTTTAAGGCAGACTGTAAAAATCTTTCCGATGAAACCGAATTTTCCATCATGATGGCCAACGCTTTTGAAAACGCCATAAACGGTTGTTTAAAAGTACCGGAGGCCAGGAAACGGGAAATAAGGCTGATCTGCCTGGAGGAATACCAGCTGCTGTTCGCAATCACAAATACCTGTGAGGAAAAGACTGTTCTTTTTGATGAGAACCATATTCCGATATCAGGCAGTCCCGGGCATGGCATCGGAACCCGCAGCATCCTGGCTTATGCCCACAAAAATAATGCAGCCGTGGATTATCAGCTGGAAAAAGGCTTTTTCAAACTGCGTATTCTCTTCCCGCCCGCTCCTGAATCCATGAAGCAGTCCGGTTAATCCCCTGCCTGTTTCTCAGAAGGAAAAAAGGAACCTTTTACAGCTGCCGTAAAACGCTGCAAGCCCCTGCCGCAATGTTTTTCCGCTGCGGCAGGGGCTTGCGTATTTTATGAAATTCAGAACCTCCAGGCTGTTCTCATTCTTTCATATGCTTCTTTCAGAAGGCTTCTGGGAGATGCCAGATTCAGACGGATGTAACCACGGCCCGCTTCACCGAATATGCTTCCCATATACACGGATACGTTGGCTTCCTTAAGGAACCACTGCTCCAGTTCTTCTTCACTCATGCCGGTTCTTGTATAATCTATCCACAGCAGATAGGTACCTTCCCTTGGCAGGATATGAAACGCTTCGAAATGCTTGGCAAAATAATCTCTTGTGAATTTTTCATTTTCATCAATATATTTTTTTACCGCCTCATACCATTCATCGCATTCCGTATAGGCTTTCTCTACGGCCGTAACCGCAAAGATGGTAGGGTTATGCATGCCGATACGGTCTATGGTGGCCGCTATCTGCTCTCTCAGCTCCCGGTTGGGAATGATCATATAGGAAACGATGACGCCGGGTATATTGAAGGTTTTGGCCGGCGAGGTTGCCAGAATCAGCCTTTCATTTATGTCTTCTGTCGCGGAAAGGAAGGTATTATGCTTCACTCCTTCTGCCGTCAGGTCTCCGTGGATTTCATCGGAAAACAGAATCAGATCATTCTTTTTACAGAATTCAGCCGTCCGGATCAGTTCTTCTTTTGTCCAGGAGCGTCCGGTAGGATTATGAGGATTGCACATAATCAGCATTTTAGTCCTCTCATCCACCAGGCTCTCCATATGGTCAAAGTCCAGTTCATATCTGTCTGCGTTTCTTGACAGCGGGCTGGAAAGCATCCTTCTGTCATTTTTGATAATGGCGCTCTGGAGCGGTCCGTAGGCAGGGGTATTCATGATAACCCCGTCTCCTTTTTCCGTATAGGTGTCCACGCAGATGCTGGAAGCGATATTGATTCTGGGGCAGAATACGATCCATTCTCTCGGTATCTCCAGCCCGTACTGCTTCCTGTACCAGCGCTGTATGCTTTCAAAAAATTTATCGCTTAAATCGGTATAGCCTAAAACTCCCATGTCCAGGACATCACGAAGTCCGTCTAAAATCGGATCCGGCGCCTTGAAATCCATGTCAGCCACGCCGAGGTGGATCATGTCCTTCCGGCCGTATTTTTGGTCCATGGTATCCCATTTGCCGCAATTTGTATTTCTGCGGTCCGTCATGGTATCAAAATCACATTGCATTCCCATACAAAAACCTCCTCCTGGAATGGTTCTTATGCAGCCTCGTCTTCCTTCTGAAGGGCAAGGTATTCATCGTAATATTCATCGCCGGGTTTAATCTTGGCGATTCCGAATCCGGTAAAGCCCCAGATAATGGCGAAAATCACACCTGTATAGCAAAGGATGGCCCAGGGCAGGTAGGTCAGGGTAGGCACGCCCAGTGTGGTAGCCATGTAAACGCCCGCTGCTGTCCAGGGCACGATGGGTTCCACTACAGTAGCGGAGTCTTCCAGCGTTCTGGAAAGATTTTTGGGCTGCAGTCCCTTCTTGATATATGTCTTTGCGAACATTTCGCCGGGAACCAGAATGGAAAGCTGTCCGTTGCTGGTTACGAAAACTGCGGTAATACAGGAAACGATTGTGGATACAATCAGGCCGCCCGTGCTCTTAACGGATTTCATGAGCTTGTTCAGCACGATATCCAGGGAACCGGTAACTGCCAGGGTACCCGCAAAGCCATAAGCACAGAATGCGATGAGAACGGTATTCAGCATGGAAAGCATGCCTCCGCGTTCCAGCAGTCTCGGGATATCAGGAATCAGAGCCGCCGCATCAAAGCCTGCCTTGGTTACCATGTCAAGGCTGAAGCCGCTGATGGCTGCCGTAAAGCACTGCTGAAGGGAAAATCCCTGGAATATGGTAGCGTTGAAGAATGCAACCACACTGGAAATCAGCATAACCGGAATCGTGGGTTTCTTGCGGATGGAGCCGTAAAGTACAATAACAGGAGGCAGAATTACCAGCGGATTGAATTTGAACATACCGTCAAGAGTGGCAAGTATGGTTTCCACTTTTTCAGGAGTGGCAACTGTTCCGCCGCCTGCCAGAGAAAAGCCGGCTATCGTATAGACGATGAGACAGATAATACAGCCTGGAATCGTTGTGTAAAACATATGTCCGATATGGTCGTACAGCTTTGCGCCCGCCGCAATGGGAGCGAGGTTTGTGGTATCGGAAAGCGGAGACATTTTGTCACCGAAATACGCACCGGAAACCACGGCGCCCGCCACCAGAGGAAGAGGCGCGCCCATGCCTGCCGCAACACCCATCAGCGCCACACCGATGGTTCCTGCGGAACCCCAGGAGGTACCGGTACACAGGGATACCACTGCCGTTACCAGGAACGAGGTCACTGCAATGTAGCGGGGGCTGATAATTTTCAGTCCGTAATATACCATCATAGGGATGGTGCCGCCAATCATCCAGGAACCGATCAGAAAACCTACAATAATCAAAATAAAAATCGCGGGCATTGTCTTGGAAAGCTTACCTACGATGGAATTCATGATATCATCCCAGGTATATCCCAAAGCAACGGCGATCACAGCCGCCACGGCCGCGGAAACAAGCATCAGTACCTCAGGGCTTAAGCCCATAACCGCATATCCAACACCCAGCAGCAGTATCATGGCCAGAATCGGCAGCACCGCCAGGAAAAAGGTCGGTTTCTTTTTTTCTCTTACTTTTTTTTCACCCATATTAATTTCCCCTCTTAATGCGAATTACGCATTTCCTTCCAATTACTTTTCAACCTCAGCAATAACTTCCACTTCACACAAAACATTTTTAGGGAGCGTTTTTACAGCAACGCAGGAACGGGCTGGTTTCTCTGTAAAGTATTTCCCGTATACTTCATTAAATGCGGCGAAATCACCCATATCACTTAAGAAGCAGGTTGTTTTGATTACGGACACGAAATCGGTTCCCGCTTCCTTCAGTACCGCGCCCACGTTCTTCATGACCTGTTCCGCCTGAACGGTAATGTCTCCCTGGACAACCTCCCCTGTAGCCGGGTCCACCGGGATTTGTCCTGAACTGAACAAAAGTTCATTGAACAGGATAGCCTGGGAATAAGGACCAATTGCCGCAGGGGCATTTGATGTGTAAATTTTTTTCAGCATTTCTTCCACCTCTTTCTTTGTTTTCTCTTGATGATTGCATTATATCAATAAAATATATTTTAGTCAATACACTTTTGTTTATTTATATTGTATATTGAATAAAATTTTTTTCACTTATTTATTGCACATTTACCCACAGTATTTTATAATGATAAAAAAGGCATAATGAAATTTATTTCACTTGAATTCAGAAAGGTACCGGTGATTCTATGGATATTCCTTATATTGAACTGACTGCTACAGACAGGCAGATACTTAACTCCTACGCCCTCATGCTGGACGGACTGGGCGCGTATCTGGGCGAGGGCTACGAGCTTGTGCTCCACAGCCTGGAAAGCCTGGATCATTCTGTTATAAAAATCATCAACGGACATTATACGGGGCGGAAAGAAGGCTCTCCCATCACCGATCTGGCCCTGAAAATGCTGGGAGAACTGGAAAGGGATCCGGCGCGCACCGTGTCTCCTTATTTTAATAAGAACAAATCCGGCGCGCTCCTGCGTTCCTGCACCATCCCGATAACCGGGGAGCATGGCAGGATCATAGGGCTGCTATGCATGAATTTCCATATGGAAAGCCCTCTCTCCACTCTTCTGCAGAACTTTATTCCTCCTCAGGAAAACATTTCCGCTTCACAGCCACCTGCGGAAACCTTTTCGGATAATATAGACGACTTGATTTTATCCGCCCTGACGGAAACCCGCGAAGCCGTTTACAGTGACTCCGCCATTTCCTCCGCCAACAAGAATAAGGAAATAGTGCTCCAGCTTTACCAGAGGGGGATTTTCAATCTGAAGGACGCGGTTATCAAGGTGGCGGAGCAGCTGAATATTTCCAAAAATACCGTTTACATGCATATCCGTAACTTTAAAAACCAATTATAAGAAAAAATATTTTTTGAGCAAATCTTGAGATCTTCACGGCATAATAAAAAGAAACGGGAAGGAAGGCAGTAATATGAGCGGTAAAATCCTGATTGCGGATGATGAAAAGGGACTTGTTTCCATGATGAAGGCTTATTTTGAATTATCCGGTTACCAGGTTCTTACGGCCTGCGGCGGAAACGAAGCATTGAAAAAGGCCGCCTGCAGCCCGGACATTATCCTTCTGGACATCAATATGCCGGATATGGACGGTTTTACTGTCTGTCAGCGTATCCGGGAGCATGTCTCCTGCCCTATCCTGTTTTTAACAGCCCGTGTGGAAACCGGCGATAAAATCAAAGGCTTTACCTCCGGCGCCGATGACTATATTGTAAAGCCTTTTGATCTGGAGGAACTGGGAGCCAGAGTCGCCGCCCACCTGCGAAGGGAAACACGCATAAAGAAACAGAATATCCTGCGTTTTTTCGGAGAAATGTCCATCGACTATTCAGGACATCAGCTTCAAATCGGAGAAAACCCTATTGTACTCTCCCGAACGGAATTCGCCATTGTTGAGCTTCTGTCCCTGAATGCAGGGCAGGTATTTGACCGGGAACGCATTTATGAATCCGTCTGGGGGCTGGAAGGCGCAGGAAGCAGCGACACCGTTATGGAACACATCCGCAAAATACGCGCCAAGCTCTCGGCATATACTGACCACAATTACATTGAAACCGTCTGGGGGATTGGCTATAAATGGAATGGATAAAGAAAAAGAATCTGAAACAGTCATTTTTTATTATAACCTGCTTTTTTCTCTGTGCCGGTCTTCTGATGGCCGGACTGTCCTTCTTTCTGTGTACCGGATTGGAGCATAAGTTATCCGGCTCCGGGGGTATCGCCATTTCCCTGGAGGATAACAGCAGCTTCTCTTCTGTCCCTCTGGAAGGAAATCCGTCTTCCTTCGAACGCAACGCCGCGCGTATTCTTACTGTCCTTCAGTTCGTCCTGCCCGCCTTCTGGGTCGTTTTATCCCTGCTCCTTGCGGATATCGTATTCTATAACCTGAAAATAAGACGTTCCCTTGCCCTGCTGCAGGAAGGCGCCGAGCGGATCTGCAGACAGGATCTTGATTTTGCCTTAGAACCGGTTTCCGGGGATGAGCTGGGACTGCTCTGCCGCTCCTTCGAGGCCATGCGTTCGGAATTAAAAACCAGCAAGCTGACACTCTGGCGGCAAATGGAGGAACAAAAAAGACTGAATGCAGCTTTTTCCCACGATTTAAAAAATCCGGTTACCGTTCTGAAGGGCTCCGTCCTGCTCCTTCAGAAGGGATTGGATCCCGCACGTCCGAATCCGAAGCTGCAGCAGGATTCCCTTGACTTAATCCTGCAGTATACCGGAAGGATTGAAGACTATATCAATGCCATGAGCCACACCCGGGAAATGGAAGCGCTGGACTGCTGTCCGGTTCCTGTCGGCAGCCATGAATTGTATTCCATCCTGAAAAAAAGCCTTCCCATTCTGGCTGAGGATTCCGGAAAACAGCTGGATATAAGGCAATCCGGAGAATCCCGGGAAATGGAAATTGACAGGCAGTTTTTTTATAATACCGCAGAAAACCTTTTCTGTAACGCCCTGCGCTATGCTGATTCACAGATAACCGTGGATATTTCCGGCAGGGACGGATTTCTTTTCCTAACAGTCACGGATGACGGCCCCGGATACCCTGCTTCTGTCTTGCAAAAGGGACCTGCTTTCTTTCTCCGGGACGACACCTCCGGAAACGGGCATCTGGGAGTCGGCCTCGCCGTCTGCAGGCTCCTGTGCGAAAAGCATGGCGGAAGCTTAACATTGGAAAACCTTCAGCCAGGAGCAAAGGCCACCGCGGTTTTCAAGAGCAGGAATTCTTGAGCGTTTCTTGAGAATTGTCATATATACTCTCTTTATCAATTGATAAGGAGAGTTTTTTTATGGACATTAAAGTAAATGAAATCACAAAAGTTTATGGCACGGCTGAGAACCGGGTGACAGCGCTGAAGCCTGCAAGCATGGAGATACACAAGGGAGACTTTATCTCCATCATGGGCCCGTCAGGAAGCGGGAAAAGCACTCTCCTGCACATCATAAGCGGTCTGGATTCTCCCACTGCCGGGACGGTAACCTATGACAGAACCGATATCCATCACGGGTCGGATAAAGAGCTTTCCGCCTTCCGCCGCCGGAAAATCGGATTTGTATTCCAACAGTTCCACCTGCTTCCCGTTCTGACGGCAAGAGAAAATATCTTAATGCCTCTATTGCTGGACAAGGTGCGCCCGGATGAAGGACACCTCATGCAGATTGCCGGATTTCTGGGGCTTCAGGACCGTCTGTCCCATCTTCCTCACGAGCTCTCCGGAGGCCAGCAGCAGCGTGTGGCCATCGCGCGAGCCCTGATCGCCGATCCGGAGGTCATTTTTGCTGATGAGCCCACAGGAAATCTGGACAGCAAAAGCGGCGGTGAAGTAATGGAAATGCTTTGCGAGATTCAGAAGAAACTGGACAAAACCCTTATCGTCATCACTCACGACAAACAGCTGGCAGGAATGGCCCAGCGCCGATTTACCATTGTTGACGGCAAACTCAGAGAGGAGGCGGAATCATGAAATCTTATCTCTCCCTTGCATGGAAACAGCTGAAGGCGGAAAAAATCATTTCGCTGCTTATTTTATCCGCCCTTATCCTTTCCACAGTCACTGCCACTGCCGCAGGAGCATCCATTGGTATATTACAGTCCATGCGGGTACGACAGGCTGAGGGCCTGAACGGAAACCGCTATGCCACCTTCCATCAGCTGACCGAAGAGCAGATGCTGCGCCTGTCTGAAGATTCCCGCCTCACCGATGTGGGAAGCATTCTTCAGCTTGGTAATACCCGGCTTGGAAGCAGCAGCCTTACCCTCTTTTTACGGGAATACCGCGGAAATGCCCTGGCCGCCTATCCCTCCATCGGCAGAATCAAAGAAGGACGTCTTCCTTCCCGCGCCGGAGAAATCGCCCTTTCCGAGGATGTACTGCAGTATCTTGGTGCCGGGAAAAAGCCGGGGGACACCCTCACCCTGTCTTTATCCGTCAGTCTGAAAACAGATGATCAGCCGCCCTATGAATACACACATACCTTCACGTTAACAGGCATCCTGGAAAATGATTATCTCGGCTATACAACGGGCACTATGACAGCCCTGGCCGGAGAAGGCAGCGCAGCCGCTCTTCTTCCGGAACGTTATCTTTTGTACTCCACCGACTTTAAAACCAAAAGTACCGGGGACTTCCAGTCCATCATCGACGATTTGGCCTCGCAGCTTTCTTTGGATAAGGATAACATCCAGTACAACTGGGTACTTCTTGACGCCCTCGGCATCGACTATGCCGAAAAGGGAAGCTCCGATACAGGAAACGGCTTTCCCTTTATGGCTGCAGCCTGCATTTTGACAGGGGGTCTTGTCCTTCTTGCCGCAGGGCTTGTGATTTATAATATCCTGAAGGTTTCCGTCGCAAAGAGGATTCAGGAATATGGCACTCTACGGGCCATGGGAAGCGAACGGGGACAGCTTTATAAGCTGGTAACCCTCCAGCTGCTGATTCTCTTTGTCATCGGGCTTCCGCCGGGAGTTCTTGCAGGATCTCTTTCCGCAAAGGGAATCCTTATCGCAGCTTCCGGCCTTCTCAATCCCAGCCTGTTCCTGGCCGAAAGCACGCAGGAATTGAATACAGTCATTTCCGGCAGCAGTACAGGAATGCTGCTTCCTATCCTGGCAGGCGTTGGAATCACCCTCCTCTTTTCCCTTATCGCCGCTTTTCCGGCTGCTCGGTATGCTTCCCTTGTTTCTCCGGTAGAAGCTATGTCCGGTGATGCTGTAAAGGTAAGAAGGCCCCGCCGGAAGTCCGGTAAGATCCGCTGTTTTGAAGCCTTTTATGCCAGACTGAACATAACACGCAGCCGGGGACGTTCCCTGATTACCATTCTTTCCATAATAATGAGCATCACTGTATATGTCGCCCTTCAAAGCTTCAGCGTGCTGCTGGATACAAGCCGTGCGGTACAGGAAATGCATACGGGAGATTACGCGGTGACGAATGAAACAGGCGGGATCCCGCCGGAAGCGGTGACGGAACTGAAAAAACGGGATGAAGTAAAGGAATTATATACAACTAAGCTGTCCATATATACCTGGAACAAAGACGGAAGCTTTCCCCTTCCGCTTGATTTCCCCCTGCAGTCCTGGGAAACCTTTCAGATTGCAGGAATCGATGACAGCCGTCTGGAGAAATTCCTGTCCGGCCTCTCTGCCCAGGCCGCGGAGGAGGTGAAAAACGGCACAGCCTGTCTCATACACAACCCGATACCGTTCTCCTTTGAAGGGCAGACCGCCGAATCAACACAATTTCAGCCCGGAGATGCACTCACCGTCAATGGAAAGAGTCTGCATGCCGCCGGCATCATAAGCTCTCCCGTCACCATCAATAACGACGGATATATAAACGGTGTACAAATCCTTGTTCCCGATTCCGTTTATGATACCCTCACCGGGATAAACCTCTATTCTGAAATATACCCGGTTCTGCAGAATGCAGAAGACTTCGATACCTTTGAAGCCTGGCTGGAACAATGGTGTAGTTCCAATCCGGGAACCCATTGGCTGTCCTACCGTCAATCGGACGCCCAGCTGGCAGAAAGCTTCCAACAGCTTAACTTCCTCTGCTGGGGCCTGATTTTATTCATCGGCCTGATCGGTCTGCTGAACATCATAAATACCGTATATACGAACATCCATACCCGCACAAAGGAAATCGGGGTACAGCGGGCAATTGGGATGAGCGTCCGGAGCCTGTATCAGACCTTTCTCTGGGAAGGGGCTTACTATGGCCTGATTGCCTCCGGAATCGGAGCAATAACCGGCTGGCTGTGCACCTCTTTTGTAAATGCGGCAGCCGTCGGAGCCTGGCAGTTTTCCCCTTTTCCTCTCGTTCCTGTACTGCAGGCCGCCCTGGTTTCCGTCCTCGCCTGTCTTCTTGCCACCGCAGTTCCGCTGCGTTCCATAGCAAAAATGGATATCGTGGGTACAATTGAGGCAATTGAATAAAAGTACATTATTTAGCCGCCCAGCTGTCTGCGGTCTTGGCATCCGCCACACAGGGAACTGAGGGCAGGATATCCGCTCCCGCCCTTTCCATAACCGTTTTCAGGCACAGGGCGGCTTCCTCTCCGTCCTCGCGTGGCACCTCCAGAAGGATTTCATCATGGACAATCCCCACCAGCTTCCAGTCCTTCTCCTTTATTTCATGATACAAAAGCCCGAGGGCCTTCTTCAGGATATCTGCCGCCGTACCCTGTACCGGAGTGTTTGCAAGCTCCGATACCCCGGAACGTGGTGAAAACAAAAATTTGCGTCCTGTCAGGGTACGGCCCTCCGTAAAATGACCGGCCTTCAGATCATGATGCCACCAACCTATTCCTGCATAAGCCCTGAAAAAACTGTCCCTGAATTTCACAGCTTCGTCCAACGTCATATCCACACCATAGGACTGTGCCGCATATTGCTGAAGCCCGGCCGCCCCCATTCCGAAAATCAGGCCGAAATTCACCGCTTTTGCCGCCTGTCTCTGAGAAGCGCTCACTTTTTCCGGCGCCGTATCGGAAATCAGGGAGGCTGTCAGTCTGTGCAGATCCTCCCCTTTTGAATAGGCGCTTTTCATTCTCACATCCCCTGAAATCTGGGCCGCCACCCTCAGTTCTATCTGGGAATAATCGGCAAGGACAAGAAGCCGTCCTTCAGGGGCCCTGAAACAGCTGCGGAAACGAGTTTCCCTAGGTATCTGCTGTATATTGGGGCCCCAGCAGCACATTCTTCCGCTGTATGCTCCAATCTGCCCATACTTCGGATGAAGCCTTCCCGTCACCGGATGGATCTGGGCAGGCAGGGGATGAAGGAAACCGGAAAGCAGCTTGGAGTATTTGCGGTAATCACTGAGCGCCTTTACCAAAGGGTTATTATGATAAGGCGCAAGACTGTAACGTGAGGTGGAAGACACGGAAATCCCGTTTTTCTTCAGCAGCTTCAGAACATAGGAATTACTGTCAAAGTTTACATCCAGGGCTTCCTCCCCTCCCCACAGCGTCAGCTGGTAGGAAGGTTCCCCGCTGTAAGCATACAGCGCCTGAAGGGAGCGCTCATATTGGCTCTGTATATCCGCACACAGCCTTTCCCACTGTTCCAAATCCAGAGAAATTCCGTCATATTCCGCGCGTGCCAGAGCCGGCACACAGGCGAATTCAATATCAGCGATCCTCTCCAGCCCGTTCTCTCTGAGCTGTTCCTTCAGACATTTCCAAAGCTGCAGCAAAATACGGGAATCCAGGGCTGCATATTCCAGCTGGGTATCGGTTAAGGCTCCGCTCCAGTCACCCGTCTGCTCCGTTTTATCCAGCTCTGTCCCGAGATAATGGGATGACACCGCCGCAAGGCTCACCTTACGGGGCCCTCCGCAGGGCCGCAGCAATTCCGCAGCCAGCATGGTATCCAGAATATTTTCTGGAAGAATTCCTTCTTTTCTCAAAAACTGCAGATCAAATTTGGCATTATGGAATATTTTCCCCGCCTCTCCCTCCAGGATTTCCCGGAGACACTCTGTTCCCCGGGAATCCTTCAAAAAAGAAAAACAGTCAATTAATAATACCGGCATTCCCTCCGCTCCGATCTGCACCAGCCGAAGCCGGTCCTTATGCGCATCAAGGCCTGTGGTTTCCGTATCTACAGCCAGAACCTTGGCTTCTTTGAGCTTTTTCAGATATGGAATAACCTGCTCCGGCGTTCGAATCACTGTATACTCCATGGCCTCCCCTTTCCCGTTTCTTATCTCTCTTCATTATAACAGCCTTGACAGATGCCGGCAACCATATTTGCAAACATATGTTCTGCTTTGGTTTAATAAGAACGAAACACAGGAACTTCGAAACGAACTGTCACTTCAGGATCCACAGGGTCTGAAGCTGCCCCTGGAAACATCTGTCCCGACCGCATTCACAGTTCAAAGGAAAGGTGGATAATTTCATCCACAAAAAGTTGAATATAATCTTCACGCTGCTGTCCAATATCAACGCTGAGAATGTCTTTAGCAAGCTGATCAGTCAGGACATATATCATTCTTGCTCTAATATAGAAATTCACCTTCCGATTATAGTATCGTTTTTTCAAAAAAGATTCCAAAATCGATATCAGCTTTTCTTCCGTTTCAGAAATTATGGATTGTACACAGATATTCTCCTTAGCTATAACTACAGCATCCACAAAAAATTTATTTCTATCTGAATCACAGTCCAGCAATCGATGCAAAATAGACGAAAGGTATTCTTTATAAGCATTGCGGTTCTCAAGCGCTGTAAGCTGGTCCGTTAAATCCTGCATGGCTTTGCAAGAATTAATGGAATACTCCTCCAGTAAGGCACAATAAATTTCCCCCTTATCCTGATAGTAATTATAAAAGTTGCCAATCGATACTCCTGCAAGGCGAGCAATTTCTTTTGTATTCGTGTTGTAATATCCTTTATTTACAAACAAACTGTATGCGGCGCATAAAAGTTTTTTTCTGTTTTCAACTGTTCGCTGCTGTATCTTTCTTTCTGTTCCCATGAGTCCCTCCTGTCTTATCGCTAAGCATTGCACCCCAAGAATAACATAAACTTTTAAAAAAGTGAACTAAAATTCAGATTTTATTGACAGAGGGTATATAAAGGCATACAATAAAGCTGAACCATAGTTCAGTTTTAAGGAGAAAACATAATGAATACAGTAAAAAAAGGGAGGCGAAAAATGACTGTGTGGATTATCATAATATTTATTACTATCCTGATCTGGAATTTCCTTCCGCCAAGTCCAGGAAAAATGCCCTTATTTTATAATAATAATGGCAGTATTATTCCTGACAGCCTATCAGAAAAAATATATATAAATATAAATGGAGCAGAAATCGGTCTGCTTATCACCGGAAGGGACAAGACAAACCCCGTATTACTTTTCCTTGGCGGAGGACCAGGTATCCCGGAATACCTTTTAGAATACCTGTATCCGTCAAAGCTGGCTGACGAATTTGTTGTATGTTACTTAGAATATCGGGGTACGTCAATTTCCTATAATTCCAATATGGATGCGGATTCCCTGACAACAGAATGTTATTTGTCCGATGTCGCTGCTGTAACCGAATATCTGAAAAGTCGGTTTGCAAAAGAAAAGATTTACCTGATGGGGCATTCCTTTGGTACTTTTATTGGGATTCAAGCAGCATTTGAGCACCCCGAATCTTATCACGCCTATATTGCTGTATCCCAAATTGCCGATCAGGCAGAATCCGAGAGACTTGCGTATCAATATATGCTAGACCAATACCAGCAGATGAACAATTTAAAAATGGTTAAAGAATTTGAAAAGTATCCGATTGCTACTTCCGATAGCGCGTATGAGGATTATTGTCTGTCATCACTGCGGGATAAAGCCATGCACGATCTTGGTGTGGGAACGACGCATAATATGAAATCAGTTATCACAGGCATTTTTTTACCCAGCCTGAGATGCAAAGTTTATACCCCGCTTCAAAGAATCAATATCTGGCGCGGAAAAAAACTTACGGCAGCTTCTCCTGTCGGATTTGATCGTATGCAGTTTAATGCTTATGTCGAAGTACCATGTCTTGAAGTTCCAATTTATTTTTTTGGCGGTATTCATGATTATACCTGCTGCTACTCTTTACAGAAAAAATATTTTAGCAGAATTAAAGCTCCATTAAAGGGTTTTTATACATTTAACTATTCCGCGCACAGTCCTCTATGGGAAGAATCAGACCGAGCCATAGAAATTTTAGTTCATGATGTCCTGCAGGGAACAAATCTCTTGTCTGATAAACAAACACAAACTGTCATAAAATAAATATGAATTACTTCGCTCCAAATTGGTTTGGGATCCGCCTTCAGAATGTTTATACTCCCATTCCTCTCCAGACACCAGCACAATTTACAATATAAACAGTTCTTTTTCCGTATTTAATCCGCTCTACTCTTCGTATAATAATAGAAAAGACGTTTTAATGCAGGCACAAACAATCTCAGGCATTGCAAGGAGGGAGTACATATGGAACATCTGTTTCAGGCAATCAATAATATTTTCGACTTCGTCATCCCCGTTTCCGACTTCTTTTGGGATTTTCCCACCAATTTCAGCTGGTATGCATCCATTCCTATCCTGGGGAATTTTTCCCTTGCGGTGATTCTTCTTATCGGATCAGGTATTTATTTCACCCTGAAAACAGGCTTTATCCAGGTAACTCATTTCGGTAAAGGCATACGGATACTGGCACAGAAAAAAAGAGATGAGATCGGTATCTCATCCCTGGCTGCTTTTTTCCTGAGTTCCGCCATGCGAGTGGGGCCGGGAAATATTCTCGGAGTAACGGGAGCCATTGCAGTCGGCGGGCCCGGCGCGTTGTTCTGGATGTGGGTTTCCGCTTTTTTCGGAATGGCTACCGCCTATACGGAGGCCGTACTGGCCCAGATTTTTAAAGAAAGGAAAAAGGATGAATTCGTAGGCGGGCTTCCTTTTTATGGGAAGGTTCTGCTGGGCAACAAGCTTTGGGCCGGGATAGCACTTTCCCTGATGTATATCATTTATGCCATGTGCTGTCTTCCCGCCCAGGGTTTTAACGTAGTCAGCTCCATCGGACAGATGGTGGAAATCACCACCGGCGCTTCCCTTGAGGGCACTTCGGTATTTTACTATGTGGTAGCCCTGCTGCTCATCGCAGTGACGGCTTATATCGCGTTCGGCGGAATCCGTAAAGTTACAAAAGTCACCGATAAGGTGGTTCCTGTGATGGCCGTTGTATATGTGGCTGTCGTTTTTGTGCTGATACTTCTGAATCTGCATTCTGTTCCCTATTTTCTGGGGGCTGTATTCGGCGGAGCCTTTACCCCTCAGGCCATATTCGGCGGTGTTTTCGGAACCGTTCTTGTACAGGGCGTTAAGCGCGGGCTGATGTCCAACGAAGCCGGGCAGGGTACCATTACCATGGCGGCGGGCGCGGCGAATACCAACCATCCCTGCGAACAGGGGTGCGTCCAGTCAATCGGCGTATTTCTGGATACCATGGTTATCTGTACGCTTACCGGTTTCGTGGTAGTCATGGCCCACGTTTGGACCGGCAGCGAAGCTGAAGCATGGTTTGCTCTGGACAGACTTCCCAAATTCCTGGAGTCTGCCAAGGCGCTTACGCCGGGCACAGCCATGAATGCAGTCGTTGCATTTCTGCTCACCTTCTGCTTCTGTCTGTTCGCATTCACCTGCTTAGTGGGAATGATTTCCTTCAGTGAAATTGCGGCTAACCGTATCAGCTCCCGGAAACGTGTTATTTACACGGTACGAATCATAGGAATTATCATCACAGCCTTCGGCATCGCCTGTTCCCTTGCAGGCATTGAATTGGGGAACCTGTGGGCAATATCCGATTTGGGTAATATTTTAATCGTATTCGCCAATGTTCCGCTTCTTTATCTGGGCGCTAAATATGTATTCAAGGCAACCTCACATTATAAAAAGAATGACGGAAGCGCCTTTGATTCCTCTGTTATCGGACACAGCTGCCCTTATTGGGATGAGGAGGCCGATAAGCAGAGCTGATTATTTACTAATTCTCATAATCTATAGATTCTGAAAGCTATCCGGGAAGGAACCTCTCATGTCATAAAAAAGACATGGGAGGCTCCTTCCTGATTTTTTCTCCCTGAAAGCTTCCTGGAATCTCCAAAAATTCTGTTTTTTCTTTTCCGCTCTTCCCTGTGCAAATATTTATTGTATATAAAAGAATGAAATTAATATTTTTAATACACATTCCGAAACAATAAATATTATTAGCATATTGAAAGATAACTTCCATATTTATAGTCTTTAGTAGGGAGGGCAAAACCATGGATAATATTACAAAATTAGTAGGCACCAGGATCCGGGGATTCCGTAAAGAAAAGCGTTTAAGCCAGGAAGAGCTGGCAGAGAAATGCAGTCTTCACCCTACCTATATCGGGCAGCTGGAACGAGGCGAAAAGAACCCCACCATTGAAAGCGTCATGAAAATTGCAAATGGGCTGGAAATACCCATCGATCAGCTTTTTGTCAACATCACCAGTTCCGGCGCAAAGGCTGTGGACTATATTCCGGACCGTATCATGTATCTCGTAGCTGAATTATCTCCGAAGGAGCAGCGGATTATTTATGATTTAATTATTCAGGCGCTCAAATTACGCAATTGAATACAATAAAAAACCACAGGAAGCTTTCTGCGCCACCCCACGCGAAAGCGGGAGCCGGTTAAGGAAACTTTTTTAGTTTTGTGATAAGCAGCGTAATGTACGAGAGTATGTTACGCTGCTTTTCCTTTCAATTCGAGTTGCGCCACAAGCTGTGTTGCACCAACTTCCCCGATAAAGGTATAGTAGATGTCAATTTTCTGCTGGCGGTGGCCGCTGCTCTTGTCACCCTCATGGATAACAATTTTCTCTATCAGATCGTGAAGCATACCACGGGAGAGTTCTTCAAAAGAAGTGTACTTCCTGGCCATCTTCAAGAAGCTGTCTATTTTAATGACTTTGCTTTCAGCTTCATTGACCTGTTTCTGAATATCTGCGATTTCAGAACATGTATCGCGCTGTTCTTTCTCATAGTCTGATGACAGTTTTTTGAACCGTTCGTCAGACAGCTTTCCACTTATATTGTCCTCATAAAGCCGTTTGATGATGTTATCCAGCTCACCAATCCGACGCTCCTTTGCAGCCAGTTCCTTTTTCATGGACTGTATCTGCTTTTGCTGCTCCTTTGCGGAGCGATTCATTAAACGCCGGACAAATTCCTGTTCGTTTTCAAGTGCAAAAGTAACTGTCTGCTTTAGGTTTTCCAATACCAGATTTTCCAGAACCACTGCTCTGATGTAGTGCATGGTACAGCTATTTGTCCGGTCACGGTATTTCCCACAGCAATAGCACTCCTGATTTTTACTGATATTCTGTCCACGGTGAGCGCGGAGTGGGGAACCGCAGTCTGCACAGAACAGCAAACCAGAGAACAATGCCATTTCCCCCTGCTTGGTAGGACGTGGCCGCCCCTCCCGCAGTCGCTGAACCTGCTCCCAAACCTCTTGCTCTACCAGCGCCGGGTGAGTATTCTCAAAAATCATCTGCTGATCCTCCGGGGTAGGCAGCCGCTTCTTGAACTTATAAGACTTGGAGTAGGTTTTGAAGTTGACCGTGTGGCCCAAATATTCCTTATATTCCAGAATGTTGGCAATCGTGCTGTCAGACCAGTTATAAGGTGCTTCCGGGTGGTAGTTCCGCTTTTTCCCTGTCCGGCGGAATGCCAGCGTACCAGGTGTGGGGATTTTTTTCTTGGTCAGGATATTTGCTATCCGAACCGGCCCCAGCCCCTGTGCGGCCAGATCAAACATCAGCTTGACTACCCAGGCTGCTTCCGGATCGGGAACAAGCTGGCCACCTTCGCCCTTAATATAGCCATAAGGAGGGTTGCTGCTTATCCGTTGCCCGGACATACCTTTCATTCGCTTGACCGCCCTTTGCTTCTTTGAGCAGTCACGGGCATACCATTCATTGAACAGATTGCGGAACGGGGTCAGGTCATTTTCGCCCTTTTGAGAATCTACACCGTCATTGACAGCAACAAAGTGAACCTCATATTCCGGGAAGATCATTTCCGTATACATGCCCACCTGCAAGTAGTCACGGCCAAATCGCGACATATCCTTGATAATGACCCTTTTTACTAAACCAGCCCGCACATCAGCTACCATTCTTTGAAAATCAGGGCGGTCAAAGGTCGTGCCGGAATAGCCATCATCTGATAGTGTCAAGTAAGGACGTAAAAAAAGTTGAAGTTTTTTAAAATATTTTGCCGAAACGCAGAAAGAGCAGGCGGCTAGCAACACTCCAGCGGCCTGCTCTTTCGATTTATCTTTCTTCCTGTGCCAGTCTCATATACATGGCTACGCGCATTTTTCCTATGTTTCCATCGGATTCAGTTACCAGTTGTACACCTTGCCGGTGAAGCCTTTCTGCGCACGCAAGAAGTTCAACCGTATTCCGGGCAATCCTGCTACTGTTGATTGCTAAAACCGCTCCGACTTGATGTGCGGTAATGGCCTGCTCAACCTCTTTCCACCCCGGACGTTCCATAGTCAGCCCGGAGCCTGTATCTTTAGACACACCGGCTATTGCATAACCCTTTTTTCCTGCAAAATCAATCAGTCTTTTTTCCTGATTCTCCAACGCCGCTTTATCGTCCCGCGCCACCCGGCAGTATAACCATACCTTTTCATTTCTGTTCATTTTGGAATCCTTTCTCGTCAAAAAGCCAATCAATATGAATCGACCTATCACTATGGACATAGATACAATCCACGAACACCTCAACCATTTCACGGGTCAGGCAGTCGCTGGAAAGATACGTTTCAAACACCTCGATCTGTGGGGTATCGCCGTTCTGCTGTTGCTTTAAGAGTTTGATTTTCGCATTCATTTCCTCAATCTTCTGCTCTAAATCCTCCTGCTGTGCGGAAAGCTCATCCCTCTTTGCAATATACTGTTCCTTACTGATTGCACCGTCCAGCTTGCTGTCATACAGGAGTGCTTTTCGTTCCTCATAGCCCATAACCGCTGACTGGTATTCCTCCACTTGCTTTTGCAGATTGGGGACACTCTCAATTCTTGCCGCTTTTTTTACCCGTTTCTGCTTATCCAAAAGTGTCTGACAATATAAAAGGATGGCCTGAAAAACCACTTCTGCTAAATCTGTCTCTTTGATATGCCCTTTCATACAGTCAAAACCAGAGGTACGGTATCGTGTCGTGCAGGAATACCTTGGCGTCGGAGTTTTTTTTCGTTCCAAAGCGTAATGGCATACCCCGCAGCGCAATTTTCCGCTGAAAAGATGCGGCTGTAAAGCGGGGGTATCTTTCTCCACATACTCTTTCAGCATATCTTTAGCCGCCTGAAATTCTTCCGGCGTCACTAGTGGTTCATGGCAGTCCTCCACAATAATCCAGTTGTCTTTCCCGCTCTTTTTTGTCTTGTGGTTTCCCACCTCCGGGCGGTAGCGCCTGCCGTAAATGTTCTTCCCAAGATAGCGTTCATCCCGTATTATGCGGACAATGACATCTTCAAACCATTGCTTTTCTCCGCCGATTCCATCCCACCATTTATGCCGAAGCCCCTGCTCATTTTTTAAAGTGCTGGGGGTGGGAACCTTTTCCGCATTCAGCAGTTGGGTAATCTGTATCACGCTCATGCCCATGCCTGCCAGACGAAAAATGCGCCGGACAATCCCGGCGGATGCTTCATCAATGACGAGGTGGTTCTTATCCTTTTCATCTTTCCGGTATCCGATTGGGGCGAATGGGCTTAAATATTTGCCCTTTTCCGCTCTGATTCTTTTCCCGCTTCTGACTTTCTCGGAAATATCCTTGCTGTAATAGGCATACACCACATTCCGAAATGCCATATCCACGCCGCTGGTCATGCCGTTATAGTCCGCACTGTCGTAACCGTCATTGATGGAAATAAAGCGGACTCCCAAAAACGGGAATATCTGATCCACATAGTCGCTTACGGTCAGATAATCACGGCCAAACCGGGAAAAGTCCTTTACAATAATACAATCCACGGTTTTCGCCTTTGCCATTTCCAGCAGTTTCTGAATTTGAGGACGATGGAGATTTGTACCAGAGTATCCGTCATCGCAAAGTTCTATGATTTCGCAGCCCTGAAATTCCTCACGTCCTGCAACAAAATCCCGTAAAATATTCCGCTGTGCGGTAATGCTGTTGCTTTCGTCCTGCTCTCCGATCCGGGCGTCATAATCCTCCACAGACAGCCGCAGATAAAGCACAACTACCATGGCTTCATTCATTGGCGGCCACCTCGTACTGTGGCATTACCAACTCTAACAGCCTTTGATATTCCTCCTGAAAGCGTAAATTCACGGCAATGCGGGTCTTGCTGTACACCACCACGCTGTCAATCAGTTCCAGCGCCATGGGCCGGGTCAGTAACGGTTCACTTTGAAATTGCAGAAATGCTTTCAGCCACGGGTTTTCTCCCGTTTTTTCCTGACTATGTACCCGCTGCTGTTCCTCCAGCTCCCCAATCTGCTGACGAAGCGATTTTGCCTGTTCCTGATAACGGTTCTGCGCATATAGATAGTCTCTCTCCGACATGAGCTGCTCCGAGTAATCATCGTAAAGTGTTTCCTCGTGCCGCCTGATACTCTCAAGGCTTAACTTTGCCTGTGCGATTTGCTGTTCCAGCTTTCTTTTCTCTGCCGATGCCGTGCTGCCAAACCGTGACTTTTTCATCAGCTTATCCATATCCAGCGCCGCTAAAAACTGTACTCTTATTACATCATAAACCAAAGCAAGTAAGTCCTGCTCCGGTATGCTGATAAAAGAACAAAGATCAGCCGAGGTAGCGTGTACCGGGCAGATATAATTATACCAGACATGGAATTTAGGCTCTTTGTGCTTATTCTCCCGGACATTCTTGTACCGGGTCAGCTTTGTGCCGCAATTCCCACAGTACACAAGCCCTTTCAGGATATTTTCGGTATTCTGGATATGGTCAAACCGCTTTTTCTTTTCCCAATATTGTTCGTTTGCCTGCCGGTTCATTTCCTGCACGGCATAAAACAGTTCTTCCTCCACTATCGCCTCATGGGTGTTTTTTACGATAACCCACTGATTCTTAGGAACCCGTGACTGCTTTTGCCCTTTCCATAGGGCTTCCTGCTTGCGCCCCTGAACCATATGCCCTAAATACACTTCATTGGACAATAGCTGCTTAACCGTTGCAATTTTCCACGGAGCCTGCGCCAGCCGCCCGTCTTTTACCAGCCCTTTTGAAAAGCGGTACTGGCTCGGTGAGGGGATATTCCTCTCCCGCAGCATTTTAGCAATCTCCTGAAAACTCTTGCCCATAGCCCGCCATAGAAAAATATCACGAACCACAGGGGCGGTTTCTTCATCCACCACAAGGCGGTGCTTATCCTCTGCGGACTTCAAATAACCATAAGCCGCCCACGCCCCTATAAATTCCCCCCGTTCCTGCTTTGCACGGAGTACCGGGCAGATTTTGTGGGATATATCACGGGCGTAAACGTCATTGACCAGATTCTTCAGGTGCATGGTCAGGCTGTCGGAAGTGGATGGATCAATGCTGTCGTAACGGTCATTGATGGCAATAAACCGTACTCCCATGAAGGGGAATACTTTTTCTAAGTATTCGCCGGTTTCAATATAATTCCTGCCAAAGCGGGAAAGGTCTTTTACAATAATGCAGTCCACGCGGCCGCTGCGGACATCTTCAAGGAGACGCTCAAATTCGTCCCTTTCAAAGTTTACCCCTGTCTGTCCGTTGTCAACGTATACTGAAACGAGGGAGAAATATGGCTTTCCCTCTATGAACTGACGCAGGATTGCTTCCTGTGTTTCTACGGTGTCACTGTCCTTTTTGCCGCTGTCCGGCACGGAAAGACGGACATAAAGGCCAACCTTATAAATCCGTTCCAGCAGGGAAAGCGGCGGCTGTTCTGTAATTCTGCTTTTTCTCGCCATTTATCCCACCTCCTGTTCAGAGGGGTGGGTCTGCCGCAGCGTATTTACAAAAGCAGCCAGCCGGTCATACTCTGCCTGAAACTTAAATTCAATCCGGATTCGCTGTCCGGTATAGACAAAAACCCGGTCAATCAATTCCACCGCCAGTTTCCGGTTCAAGCGGTCAATGTTTTGGTGTTCCTTAAAATAAGCAATCCACTGTTGTTCGCCGGAGTTGCCATTTGCCAGCCGGTCAATTTCCTGCTCCAGCTTGAATACGGCTTCCTCGGCTTCTTGTATTTTGTCCTCATACCGTTTCCCAAAGGCACGGTAATCCTCGCGGGAAATCACGCCGTCCGCATAATCCTCATGCAGCCGGAGTTTGCGTCTCTGGTACTTCTCAATTTCCTCACGTTTCGCCGCAAGGCGTTCATCCGTTTTCTTTACCGCCCGTGTCGTATAGGGGAGGTTGTGGATTGATTGCAGGGTTTCCTCCACATCCAGCACGCTGCGGATATGCTCCTGCACCGCACATAATACCGCTTCTTCTAAAAGCTGGTCACGGATGCTGTGGCTGGTACAGCCGGTTTTCTGTTTATAGCCGGAGCAGATATAATAGTAATACGGTTTTGCGCCGGATGCGTTGTTTTTCCGCACCATGCTCCGTCCGCAGTCCCCACAGTACACAAGCCCGGAAAGGAAAAATACCGTATCTTCCTTGGGAGATGTGCGGGTGTCTGCCAACAGTATCTTTGCCACGTTATCAAAAGTTTCCCTGCTGACAATCGTCTCATGGCTGTTTTCTACCGTTACCCACCGTTCCCTTGGAACCTCCATCTGCTTCTTAATTTTATAGTTTGGCGTACTCCGTTTCCCCTGCACCAGCGTTCCTATGTAAACTGGATTTTTCAAAATACGCAGGATAGAAACCGCTGTCCAGCGGGATTTTGCGTTTCTCTTAAACGGGCTGGAAAAGCTGCTCCCCAAATAGCGTTTGTATTCTATGGGGGAAAGTATATCCTGCTCATTCAGCCAGTCTGCAATCGCCTGTGCGGAATAGCCATCCAGTTTTCTCTTAAAAATATCCTGTACAACGCTGGCCGCCATTTCGTCTACAATCAGCCGGTTCTTATTTTGCGGGTCTTTCAGATACCCATAAACGGCAAACGGGGCGATACACTCACCCTTTTTCCGTTTAATTGCAAGCTGACTGCGGATTTTGATAGACGTGTCCCGGCAGTAAGCGTCATTCATCAGGTTTTTTACCGGCAGCAACAGGTTATCCGAAGATTTTTTCGGTTCCGCGCTGTCGTATCCGTCATTGACTGCTATGAACCGAACGCCCATGAACGGAAACAGGCGCTCCACATATTTCCCCGTCTCAATGAAATTTCTTCCCAAACGGGATAAATCCTTGACAATGATACAGTTGATTTCTTTGTTTTTTACAGACTCCATCATTTTGATAAAGTCCGGGCGGTCAAAATTGACCCCGGAATACCCGTCATCCACCCTGATCGAGTGGAGACGGATTTCCGGGTGCTTCTCTAAAAAAGACAGCAGGAGATCCCGCTGACCGGCGATGCTTTCACTCTCCGCCTTGTCGCCGTCCTCACGGGACAGGCGCAGATAGAGGTCTGCATCATAAAGTATTTGGTTGTTTGCTTCCATACGATATACTCCTAATCATTTTGGATTTCAGAAAGCCAATTTGATGTTGGAGTTTTACCGCAAGTCCTATTTTGTGTCCCAGCTTACCACAAAAAGAACTGCGCGTCCAGATTGATTTTCAGAAAATCCACGGTCGTTTTTCATATCCATAAGCCTCTTTACAATGTTTGCAGATAGTGTTCCATCCGCTGTTCAAAAGTCACGCCGTCACCGGAATACCCCACGCTGACGGCGACCTTTCCCACCTTGAAACAATAGGGGTTCTTTACCTGACGGACAAACTCCGCCATCCGCTGCTCCCTCGGCAGGGTCTTATCAATATCCAGTTCCTTTATATCCACAAGGGTGTCCGGGTCAACCGTCCGCACATCCACTTGCCGTAACGCCTCAAAATCCACCTGAGATAAATCAAATTCGCCCACTGACAGCCCTCCTTTTCGTTTTTACATCTATATGAAATGTTGTCTTGTCCTATGCTCCGGGAACTGCCACTGGCAGTTCCCTCCACACGCTTAGGCGTCAAAGTAGCTCTCGTCCTTATGGGACAAAAGAAACCGCCCCACATCATCAATCCGGTCTGTGACCGGCATATCAGGCAGGGCGGCCAATATGTCATTTTTATAGCGGCCGGCGGCGCGGCTGTCGAGGATAGAGAACACACAGGTGTCCGTCTCCCTGCGGATGCCGCGCCCAATCCACTGGCGCAGCTTGATGAGCATATCCGGTACGATGCGTTCCGACAGGTAGCTGTAAAAATCATCATGGAGGGTGCGTTCATATTCCGATACCGGGTCGGGAGTGGGGAACGGCAGACGTACCACCACCAATGAGGACAGAATATCCCCCGGAAGGTCAATGCCCTCCCCGGCGCTGTCGCTTGCCAGCAGCACGCCATTCCCACTCTTTCTGAAAGAATCAATGGTTTCCAGCCGCCCCTTGCCCATGCAGAACAGCGGATAAGCCACCGCCTGCGGCCTCAACAGCTCCTGATACACAAGCTCCATCATGCGGTAGGACGTAAACAGCACCAGCGTATGTCCGTGGCTCTGCCGGATCAGTTCAGTAAGCCGTTCCAGTACCGCCGTCAGATAGGCGCCATTCTTCCTATCCGGGAACGGCATATCCTCCGGCAAGTACAAAAGGGCATGGTTCTCATAGTCAAAAGGGGATGCCTTGCTGACTGTCAGGAGCCTGCGCTGTTCTAACAGGTCAATGCCTGTCTGGTGCATAAAGTGGCTGAAATCCCCGCCAATGGACAGCGTGGCCGAGGTCAGCACACAGGGCGTTTCCTGATTCCAAATATCCTCGTAGAGCAGGAAGTCCAACGCTTTCGGCAGGGTACAGAGCCGGTACGTTGACACGCCCGTGTACTCCAGCCAGCAGATGGACTCCGAACTGTCCAAAAGCACCGAAAGTTTTGCCTGTTCCTGCTCCATACGGTTCAGGAGACGTTTATGTGCGTTTCCCGCCCTTGGCAGATAAAAACACACGGACAGCCTGCCGAGCGCGGCCGCCAGTGCGTTCAAAATGCGTATGCTGCCCGTGGTAAAGTCAAATGCCTGACAGCCTTTGTCGTAATGTACCCCTGCTTCATGCCGGATGACATCAAATAGCAGGCTGTTCAGCCGGAGCAGCTCCCCACATAGCAGGGACGCTTCCTTACGGTTAGAAATACCGCTCACGCTCCGGTATGCGCTGGACACAAGCTGCTCCAGCTCCGCAGCGTCAAAAGTCATGCCGTACATCTGCCTTGCGGCGTCCAGCAGCTTATGGGCTTCATCAAAGATCAGGATGCCGCTCTGCGGAAGCAGACGGTTCCTGCCGCCTTTCTGACTTAAAATGTCCGCCAGCACAAGGTTGTGGTTGGCAATCTGAAAATCATACGCCATTGTCTGCGTCTTTCGCAGGAAGTCCCGGTATCGGCAGACTGCGGACAGGTCACAGTGGAAATGGCAGTGGTTTACGCAGATACGCCCTTTTACATAGTCCGTCAGCGGCAGTCCGTCTAAATCAATGGGACAGCCGCCGCTAAAAAGCGCAGTCAGGGTTTCCATGAGTGTTCCGTCCGACCGCCGGTTATTGTGCCGGATCGAGGACAGGTAATTACGCACCCTGTCATCACAGGCATAATGGGATTTCCCCTTGCGGATTGCAAAGGTCAGCGGCCGGTTGATGATCCGGTGTTCCAGCAAAACAGTGGAAATCTGCGGTATATATTCCTCTGTCAGCGCCTTTTGCAAAGCGATGGTCGAGGTGGAAATCACGGTCGGGCGTATACTGCCCTTAAAAAGCCGGTACACAATGGCGGCAAGAATATAGGCGTGGGTCTTTCCGGTTCCCACTTCGGCCTCGCACAGCGCCAGCTTGTTCTCCCACAGAGCGTCCAACATCGTCAGGGAAAGAGAAAGCTGGTTATCCCGCAGCACCATCCCATGCCTTGGCAGTATTTCGCTGAAAATATAGGCCAGCAGTTCCTTTGACCTTTTCCGCCCATCATTTTCTGCCGGGGTTTCCGGCTCCGGCGCCTTTGCCAGCATTTTTTCGATTGCACGCTGATACCCCTCCTGTGTGAGCGGCTTCTGCCGGGAAAACAGGCGTTTCGCCTTTAACGTGTTCAAATCTACCATACGGTAGCTGTATGTCTTGCCCGTGAAATATTCCAGCAGTACACAGCCTTTGGTGGCAAGCACGACCTTTTCCTCCGGTCGGAACAGTCCGGCCTCATAAATTTTATTCTGAATGTCCGCCATGCAGACAAGTTCTTCATTCATAGCTTTCAGCCTCCTTTGCAGCCTAAAGGAGCGACACAAGCATAGGATGGAGCTGGGCTTGGTTGGTTGTCTGTTGACAAAAATGCCCGCTCCAACCCATGGTTTCTATCGCTCCAATAGTGCGATAGATTGTTTCTGTATTGCAAAGGTGTGGAAAGCGTTCCGCTTGGTTTGCGGACACCATAAAAGCCGCCCCCTGTTCTTTCTCAAACAGGGGTGTGCGTTTTCCCGTTTTTCAGGGCTGCCGGTTCTCGGCAGAAGTACCATGATTGTGACAGGGGTTATCGCAATCCATCCCACCACGGGATGTCATCACTGCAAACGGTATCGCTCGGATCGGCAAGGTTCTCTGACCATCTTACTGTCGTCTTGGCGCGTTCCAGTGCGTCGCTTCCGGTTTCCCGGCCTGTCATCGCTGTGCCTCCACACCCGTATTCACTTGTCAAGGAACCGATGAAAGGCGGCTGTAAACTTGCCTTTCACCTAATGTCCAAAAACAAGGGGGGTGTAGGGGTATTCAGCTAAAAATTTTTCAAATATTTTTTCATTTTGCGCACGGCGCCCTCAATGCTCTCCTGTACCGAGGTGAAATGTACACTTTCCTGACTGGCAATCTGCCGGTAGGACTGTCCCTCAAAGAAATGCCTGATGAACCTCCGCCGCTGTGTCTCGGTCAGATCGCTGCTCTCTAAAAGCAGTCTGGCGGCTTTCAAGGCTTCGTCTTTCTCGCTGTTATGTATGAGCAGGGTATCAACGGACGGCGTAGCAAACTGTTCGGAATCCTCCAGCTTGCCGAGGGACTGTTTTTGTTTCCCGTACCGGGTGTCCTCTAAAGCCTGTTCATAGTAAATGCCATCCGACAGAGCCTTCAGCTCCATGAAATCCTGCTCTGTCTTGTCGGGATTGACTTGTAAATATTCCGCAAGGGAGATTTCTATTTCGCTTCCATCAGCAAACTGATAGACAATCCCCTTGCGGTCTTTGTTGACAGCATAATCGCTTGTCCAATATTTCCGCATTTTCCTTTCCTCCGGTTGAAATTTTTTGAATTTCAAACCGGAAAGGGCGGACCCCGGCAATGCGGCCATAAATGCCGGACGCAGAAACAGCACCCACAATAAAACCGTGGATGCCGGCAAGCTGCCCTTGACAGGAAAATATTGACATATCCTGTCGAACAAAAAAAGACTGTAACCCCAGCGTTGGGAATTACAGCCTTAGAGCAATCGTTATTCTGTTTTGTACCTAAACCATAAATTGGTTTCTTCTGATTGTGTGTGCTGATGTAATGCCCCTCCTATATATCAAGAGGGACATTTTCATTCTTTCTGTCTGCATCTGTCATTTCCTCTCGTGTTTTGACCGAGGGAAATTTTAGCAAACAATACTAAGAACACGCTTAGAATATGCAAAGGACATTCTTAGATATTTCGCATTTTACGACAATTTTCGCACAAATGATAAAATTAAACTTCGCTGGGGTTATGAATATAATAGCCCACGCCATATTGGGACTCTATCCAATCGGCTTTTATCTTTTTTCTAAGATTCCCGACATGGTAGAAGATGGTCGAGTTATCCATTAGATATTCCTCATGCCATACCGCGTTATATATCTGCTCAAATGTTAATACACGATTACTGTTCTTTATGAAATACAGCAGGAGATCATATTCTTTCTTTGTCAGGATAATTTTTTCATTTCCTACGGTAACTTGCCGCCGTGCTGTATCTAACATCAAATTTCCATGGCTGACAAGGGCATAATTGCGGCCGCTTATATGGTTAAGCTGGGTGTATCGCCGCATAAGCGCCTGCGCTCTGGCAAGACATTCCTCCAAATCATAAGGCTTGTTCAGAAAATCATCTGCACCACATTTGAGCGCCGCCACCTTATCCGCTGTACTGGCGGTTTCAGAGAGGGCAAGGATAGGGAGAGGGTTCATTTGCCGGATTTGTTGAATGAGCGTCGCCCCACCATATTGAGAAAGGCAGGCGTCCATAATCACAAGTGAATAGGATTCTTTTTGCAACATATGTATCGCTTCTTTGACAGATTGCGTATAATACACGTCCGTTATATCATCCTGCAAACTGTATTTTATTTCCTTGCAAGTTAATAAATCCTTATCTATTATCAACACATGATTCATGTTACCCCTCCCCTCAAATTGATAGTATCAACCTATTTATTGAGCACAGCTATCACACTTTTCTAATTTTTGTCATCTATCTCCACACGAAAGATATTCAACACATCAGCATCCGGGCAGCAGAAGCGAATATCACCAGACTTTCCTACCGGCAAGGAGCCTCCATATCGCAGAATGTCAATATAGGGAAATGCAACGTGAATTGCCATTGGGCAAATCTCACCTCTTTGGGTGTCAAAATCAAAACTATCTCCAACTTTATGCCCGTAATGACAGCCGCAGTTTCCGAGCTGTGCAACCAATGTGATTTTAATTTTAGGTTTCATACAATTCTCCTTTCCGCTTTCTTCGATTAAATAAACTGTTGCCTTTATGTTGCGTACGCAACATAAAGGCGGTATAATCAAGATGGAGGTAATCACATGAGAGACTATATTGATCAAATATGTAAAATGCCTATGTTTCATGGAATTCAGCCGTCCGAGTTGGATAATATGCTTTCTTGCCTAAACAGCTATACCAGATCATTCCAAAAGGGAGAGTATATTCTGTTGGCCGATGAGCCGGTACCATGTATCGGTGTTGTTTTAACAGGGACTGTTCAGTTAGTCAAAGAAGATATATGGGGGAATAAAGCTATTCTCGCTATTACATACTCTGGAGATCTGTTTGGCGAAACATTTGTATGCAGCAACACCTCATCTACAAGCATTTCATTCTGGGCAGCCTGTGACACAGAGGTATTGTTTCTTCCTTTTGAGAGGGTATTGCATACCTGCGGCATGGCGTGTGTTTTTCATCATCGTCTCATCGAAAATATGATGATTATGGTGGCACAAAAAAATATGCAGTTGATGGAAAAAATTGATGTTACATCAAAAAAGACGCTACGGGAAAAAATCCTTACCTACCTTTCACTACTGGCTCAGCACAAGGGGAGCACCTATATTGAAGTCCCCTTAGGCCGAGTGGAGCTTGCTGATTACCTTTGCGCAGATCGAAGTGCATTAACGCGTGAGTTATCCAATATGAAACGTGACGGATTATTAGATTACGATAAAAACACGTTTCATTTACTAAAATAGCGCGTGGTATATGGATACTCACAACATCTAAATCAAAACTTTCCGCAACAGCATACTGCCCTTTTCAATTTCCGTGAGCAAAGATGGGATGTTGTCCTCTTTCCCAAGCCAGTAAAGGGCATCATATAGAAAACTTAGAATCTCTGCATCCGTGTCCGTCATTTTCTTACAGTTAATGATGCTCCCCAGCGTTTGCGCCAAAGCCAAAAGTGCATATTTCAAAACTACAATCTGCCCTGATTCTGCTGAATCTTTCCACAGATTATAATCATCGTTGCGACCGCATTGCTTTTTGCAAGTCAAACATCGGTCAACTAATCGATATTTTTGCTCATGTAGTAGAGCAATCTGATTTTTCATTTCGTTTTCTGTAATGGCGGCGTTGCCCAGCATCTTAAGACCTGATAGGAGGGCTTGGTGCGTCTGGATGTCAGGACGGTTCTTATTCCCTTCCGCAGACCGTCCAAGTCCAATTAAAGCCGCCAAAAGAGTGGATTTTGTGCAGGATTCACTCAAGGCTGTTTCACCTCCCCTTTCATGATTCAAATTGCAATGACACACTCCTGCCGGTAAAAGGAGAGGACTGTTTCAAAATGCTTTTCCAAAATGACACCGTGTCCGGGCGCAATGCACTTTGTCGGTAATTCTAAAATTGATGCAAGAATCCCGCGTTCTTCTGCTGAAGCCGCTTGAAATACTTTCTCAAAATAGGATGTCACTCCGCTTAGGATTTCTTCTTTCGTGAAGCCACGATCCACCGGCGGCTCTGCCCCCAAGTACTGCCCAAATAAATCGTTGGAGAAAAGAGTTTCATCTTCTTCAAGAAACGTCACCATATTATCCTCCCAATGCAGTCCGGGAGTATGGATAAACCGGAAGGTGTACTCACCGAGTTTAATAAAAGAACCATGTTCCACCGGGATAAAATTTGCTTTGGGATAATCTCCGGACAGCCTTACCTTGCAGGCAGGAGTACAATAAATTGGCAGCTCTGGTTTTTGTGCGAGCAGCAGTCCTAACGCTCCGCTATGGTCATTCTCAGAATGGTTTAAGATCAGGGCATTCAAAGAAGATAGGGGAAGCTGATCTGTGAGCTCCTTCATAAATAATTCAGATGAACGCTCAGGAACCGTATCAATTAGGACATTGTTTTTCCCTTTCAACAAATATGCCAAGAAAGAAAAACTGCGATCCGGTTTTTTTATAACTTTTCCAATGACAGAACAGTGCTTTGATAGATCATAATACATCATAAATGCCTCCTTTTCATCTGTCTGTATTGTAAAATGGAAAGCGCCCCCTGTATGTTGCGTACGCAACATACAGGGGGCGCTTCTCTTTGTATCATGATACCTGTGTAAGGGCAGTTTACTCGGCAACCTGTTCCGACACGATAAAATGGTTTTTGTTGATTGCCAATAGGTTTTCCCGCTGCATCTTTCCTAACTCGTTAGACAATGCGCTCCGATCAACATTCAAATAATCAGCCAGTTGCTGGCGGTTGAAGGGAATATAAAAATCCCGGCTGCCCTGTTTCATCGCTTGAAAGGAAAGATAGGACAATAAACGTCCCCGTATAGATTTAGGGGCTGTGTGGAAACTGCGGCGGGACAGATTCAAGTTTTTTTGCGCCGCAATAGATAGGAGATTGCGGATCAGCTTTGTATGATACGCACAGGTTTTTTGGCAGACCTCTAAAATCTTTCCTATATGAAGGAACAAGATGGTTGTAGGCTCCATTGTGATGACATTAACCATCAATGCTTCACCCTGAATACACGCATAGGTTTCAGCAAATACACAGCCGGAGCCAATATGATCGAGAACTGTCTTGTTTCCCCAAAGATCATCGCTCTCAATGGAAACACTTCCGGCCAGAACCAAGCCCAACTCATGTGTGGTATCACCGGCTCGAAGGATCGCCGTATCTTTCGGATACTCCCTCTCTCTCGCATTTAAGCAGATGAGCATGGATTCAATTTCTGTTTGCGTGATCCCTCGAAACAAGGGCGTGGCTGCTAAAAGCGAGTAATTCATATTTTTTCTTCTTTCGTTGTCGTAACAACATACTTGTTGTAATTATTTTATTATACTGACAATAGAAAGTCAAGAATACAACAAAATAATGAATGGTGCAAACCGAAGTAGAAAGGATGGTGTAAAAATGAAATTTATCGTAAACGAAAACTGCATCGGCTGCGGACTCTGCGTAGGGACTTGTCCTGAAATTTTTTCCATGACGGATAACGGTGTGGCCATCGCTTCTCCGCTGGAAGTCCACGCGGAGCTGGAAGAATCCGCAACGGATGCAATGAATGGTTGTCCAGTGCAGGCCATCGAGCAGGAGTAAAGGAGGAAATGCAATGCCGTATATCAAAAACATCGCTCATGAAGAAGTCTTACCATTGGCAGGACAAATTGACGTGCAGTCCGGGCAGGTCGTCAGTAAGACATTCGCGCAAAACGCATATGTCAGTATGACGCTTTTTGCCTTTTCAAAAGGGGAAGAAATCAGTACACACGATTCTCATGGAGACGCAATGGTATTTGTTTTGGAGGGAACCGGACAATTTACCGTGGATGGTACGCAGCATTTATGCAAGGCCGGAGATGTTCTGATCATGCCTGCCGGGAAACCACACGCTGTTTTCGCGGCGGAAGATTTCAAAATGCTGTTAACCGTAATATTTCCTGTCGGTTCCTGACAGACAGAAAATAAAATGAATATGGCAAATAGTTGCCAAGGAGGAATTGCACTATGGAAAACAAAATGTTTTGCTATCAATGCCAAGAAACCGCAGGCTGTACCGGCTGCACACAGATGGGTGTCTGCGGTAAAACCCCGGCGGTTGCCGCTATGCAGGATTTGCTGGTCTATGTGACAAAGGGGTTGTCCGCCGTTACGACAAAGCTGCGGGCCGAAGGCAGGGAAGTCCCGCCGGATGTCAACCATCTGATCACCCTGAACCTGTTTACCACAATCACAAACGCCAACTTTGACGAAGCTGCGATCACAGAGCGGATCAAACATACGCTGCAAAATACGCGGGCGCTGCGCGGTCAGGTCGCGGAGGCGGGCACTTTGCCGGAGGCCGCGCTTTGGGATGCAGATGAATCTGAATTTGCCGGGAAGGCGAAGCAGATCGGTGTGCTCTCAACTCCAAATGAGGATATCCGAAGCCTGCGCGAGCTGATCACCTACGGGCTGAAAGGCTTATCCGCCTACAGCAAACACGCCAACGCGCTGCTTCAGGAAGATGGCGAAATCGACGCATTCATTCAGTACGCATTATCGGCCACGCTGGATGACAGCCTGTCCGTTGACGCGCTGATTTCCCTGACGCTGGAAACCGGAAAATATGGCGTTTCTGGCATGGCCTTATTGGACAAGGCCAACACCGACGCTTATGGCAACCCAGAGATTACCAAGGTCAACATCGGGGTGGGTTCTCATCCGGGTATCCTGATTTCCGGCCACGATCTTCGGGATTTGGAGATGCTACTGGAGCAGACGGAGGGAACCGGCGTGGATGTATACACCCATTCCGAGATGCTGCCTGCCCATTATTATCCCGCATTCAAGAAATATGTGCATTTTGCGGGCAATTACGGAAATGCCTGGTGGAAGCAAAAGGAGGAATTCGAGGCGTTTAACGGCCCCATTCTCATGACCACCAACTGTATCGTACCGCCGAAGGACAGTTATAAAGAACGCCTCTATACGACCGGCGCAGCGGGCTATCCCGGCTGCAAGCACATTGAAGGCGGCATCGGCGAGTCCAAGGATTTCTCCGCTCTCATTGAGCAGGCGAAGCACTGCGCGCCGCCCACCGAGCTGGAAACCGGCGAGATCGTCGGCGGTTTCGCACACGCGCAGGTGCTGGCGCTGGCCGATCAGGTCGTCGCCGCGGTCAAGTCCGGCGCGATCAAAAAGTTTGTGGTGATGGCGGGCTGCGACGGCCGCGCAAAGTCCAGAAACTATTATACCGATTTTGCGAAGGCTTTGCCCAAGGATACGGTCATTCTGACTGCGGGCTGCGCAAAATATAAGTATAACAAGCTCGCCCTTGGGGAGATAAGCGGCATTCCCCGTGTGCTGGATGCGGGCCAGTGCAATGACTCCTACTCCTTGGCGGTGATTGCGCTGAAACTCAAGGAGGTCTTTGGCCTCGATGACATCAACGATCTGCCCATCGTCTACAACATCGCATGGTACGAGCAGAAGGCGGTGATCGTGTTGCTGGCTCTGCTGTACCTTGGCGTCAAAAACATCCATCTTGGCCCCACGCTGCCCGCGTTCCTCAGTCCCAATGTGGCTAAGGTTTTGGTGGAGAACTTCGGGATTGCCGGAATTGGAACGGTTGACGGGGACATGGAGTTGTTCTTCGGCAAAAAGGAGCGGGTTTCAATCACCGCAGATATGCTGATCGGTGATATTCTTCGGAAGTATCCGGAAACGGCAGAATCGCTGATGGACTGCGGAATGCATTGTTTGGGATGCCCTTCCTCCCAGATGGAATCTTTGGCGGATGCCTGCATGGTACATGGCTTGAATGTGGAGGATGTCCTGACTGCCGTTAACAAAAAGCTGAACGGTTAATACAAGCGTGGGCCACGGGAAATTTCCCGTGGCTCACTTATCAGGAGGAAAATAAAATGAGTGCTTTTTTAGGGCCAATCCATTATTGGCTGTTTACAAAGATTCAACGACAAGAGGAATTGACGATGGCCTTGCAAAAGGCTGTGCTTTCAAAAGCAGATCAACCGGCGTTTCAGGCAGCGATGGCATCGGCTTGCGGAGAAGTAGAAACCCGGTCGTTAGATGACTGCATCGATGCGGGAAATATTCACGGTTGGTTGCAGCAACAAGTGTCTATTGCCGAATTGCGGTTTGCATTTCTCACCACTAAATTGCTGCAAAGTGGACAGACCAATTTGCAGCAATTGGGTCAGGCAGCGTTTATCGCTGGAACACAGAACATGATGATTGCAGAAGATGCGCAGACCGCTTTTCAAAAACTAAACGATATTTTACTGGACGGAATGCCCTGCGATCAAGTAAATGAAATGGTTTCCCAATCCCCGGAACAAGTGGTTTGGCGGCAGACACAGTGCCTCCATCGAGAATATTGGGAAAGCGTGGGCGGCGATGTTTCCATATACAATATGCTGCGTGACAAGTGGATTTCCGGGATGTTGGAAAACAGCGGCCTTGAGTATTATTCCGCTGATGGCTTATACTATATCCAAAGAGAGGCGGTATGATGAAAAGTATTGATTTGATGAAACAGGAGCACCAAAATATTTTGGTGCTCCTGGATTGTATGCAAAATGCCTGCTGTAATATCTTGGACGGATGTCCGGTGGAAGAATCCGACTTCCGCGACATGATACACATTGCCCGCTGCTATGCGGATCAGCAGCACCACGGCAAGGAAGAACAAATTCTTTTTCGCGCCATGACGGAACAGCTTGGGTCTGTAGCGGTAAATTTGATCCAGCATGGAATGCTGGTAGAACACGATTTAGGCCGCTTGCATATTACGCATTTAGAGAATGCTCTGGATGAATATCTCGCTGATCCAAGTACAAAAAATAAATTGGGCATATTGGCCGAAGCAACTGGCTATGCGAATCTGCTGAAACGCCATATTGAAAAGGAGGACGCGGCAGTATACACTTTCGCTGAAAGAAGTCTGCCTGCAGATGTTATGCAGGACGTGGAGCAACGGATCGAAACATTTGAAAGCGATACATCTGCCAGTAGGGAGGAAAATTTGCTTTTGCTTGAAAAACTTGCTGCAAAATATAACACAGAAAACCAATGTTAAGAAAGAAGCCAACATGAAATTATTGCAACTTAAGCGCGTCTACGACCAGCCAGAAGATTCAGACGGATTTCGAATCCTAATCGACCGTCTTTGGCCAAGAGGGCTAAAAAAAACGGATGCCCATATTGATCTTTGGTGTAAAGACATTGCCCCTTCTCCGGAGCTGAGGTCGTGGTTTCATCATGAACCGGAGCGATTCGATTTGTTCCGCGCCGCATATTTGTCAGAGTTGGACAAAAACCCAGTTTCTGTTCAATTTATGAGTGACTGTAACCTCCTGCTTAAAAGTAGTAATGTAACTCTCCTTTATGCTGCCAAAGATACGACACAAAATAATGCTACTGTTTTGTTGAAATGGCTGGCAGAAAAGTTAGAGCAACCCTGAACATGCATTTGTCATACTTATTTTACGCTTTTCTAAACCGTTAGATTGAGTAGTTCAAGGGGGCTGCAAATTGAACCCCACCCCCGTCCACTGAAATAAAACAGGCAAAGCCCGCTGCTGGAAAGAAAGATGAACCAGCTTGCGGGCTTTGCTTCTATACGCCGGACAAAGTGAATATGCCCCTTTTTGAATCCAAACGGGCGATTGTACTATATCGGAAATTTTCTCCACAATCTCTGGTTTTGTCTGTGGTTCTTTCTGTCCCATAGGGGTATCCGCCATTTTGCAGACAGGGGAAACCACCATCTCATTCTCCGGCTGCCGTCTTGCTTTCAGGTTTTCAAAGGTAAGATGTTCTACGGTACACACCGTTTTATCCTCCTGCTTTGGTTCAACGTCTGATACCTTACTTTCCAGCGGTTCCGGTGTATTCTCCCGCAACACAAGGGTATAAAGATTTGAGGTCTGCCCACGGTTCTTATCGCGGAAACGGGAGTCCTTTTTGATGAAACCCGCCTGTACCAGCTCATGGAGCGCACGTTTCACAGTCGATACTGAAATGTGAAGCTGCTCTGCCATAGTGGGAATGGCGGGAAAACAGGTCAAGTCCTTATTGGAACGGTCAATCAGATAGATTAAGACAGACAGCGCACGGCTTTTCAGAACGCTTTCATAGGCTTGTTTCTTTAACTCGGCTTGTTTTGTCATCATCAAAATTCCTCCTAACGCCGGGGCCTTATGCCCCGGCAATATACTTTGTTATCATCATCTTAAACTGCTTTGCATTAGCCGCGCCGTCTGTCGGCTCCGGCTGATAGTCCAGAAACAGCACCTTGTGGTAATCGTCCTGCAAGGCGTCTGCCACATCCTCTCTGGCTTCTTCCACAACAAACGGACACAGGAGCCAGGCGTGATTGCCCTCCTGTGTCCGTTTCAGCTTGGCGGTATAGGGAAGCTCCTGCGGCTTCGTCCCACAGACAAGGATAAGCACATCTGCCTCTGGCAAGATCTTGGCCGCAAATCCAATATCCATCACGATAAAGTTTACCGGCGTTTCCGGCTCCTGCCCCTGCCTGCGGTACTGCACATTTTCATAAATCCAGCCGTTCCCACTCTGTTCCATGCCATAGCTTCGGGCAAGCAGGGGCAGATGACCATTTTCATTTTTCTCCACAAAACAGACTGCCGCCCCTACGCTCTGAAGCCAGTGACATAAGCCCATGGCGGCCGTGGTGGTTCCCATTCTCGGTTGTGCGCCAATCATGGCAATACGCACGTTCTCACAGGAAAACCGGTATTTTATGCCGTTCTTTTGCGGACGTTCCTTGGGGTTATACCGGGTCATGCCGGTTTCACTTAAGGATTCGGTAAGCTCCTGCTGAATAGCGGCAATTTCTGTATCACAGACGATATTGCCCACGCCGCTGTCAAGGAGCGCCTGAAACAGCGGATCAGATGGAGAAAGCCCCTCGCAGATTACCGTCACTCTGGCATGGTACATGGTCAGAAATTCCTCTATCGCCCCGGCAAATCCGGCGTCATCGTCCCCGAATGCCAGACGGTCAAGCACTACATCGGTGAAATGGCTGAAATTGCGCATATCGTGTACAACAAATTGTTGCAGGACAAAGCTGCCCACCATTTTCTTGATAGGCGTGTCACTGTCCGGTGCATACCACCCGGTAAAGTCCAGCAGATTGGTATGCTGGGTTGAAGCAAGATATAAAATCATTTCATCCGTCTCCTTTCGCCGTTATTTGCCGATTGCCCAGTAAGGGCCTCCGGCTGCTCCGGCCTTGTTGGACTCATCCATGATGATGGACAAATCCCATTCCTGTTCGCTTCTGCGATAGCTGGCAGGGTCAGCCACAAGGATTTTCCCCTCGCTGGTCACGCCCCGCAGGACAATGAAGTGGCCGCCATTTGTGAAATGCCCCTTGCTCATAATAACCACCACCAGTTTGCCGGAAGATAGGGCGTCCACAATGCCCTGTGCGTCCAAATTCTTCTGAACCGTCAATCCGTAGGCTTTTGCTGCGGCCGGTATCAGACTGTGATAAGAGCCGTTGCCCTCACAGCGGTGTCCGTTTGCTACCGACCAGTTTGACAATTCTATGGGGTCGTGTGCTTCTCCGGTCAGCGTGGAAATCACGATTGCCATGGAAGTGGGACCGCACCCTGCCTGTCCGATGGTGCCGGACGTGCCATACATGGTATCCGCCCAACGCTCATCCAACTGATTATAGTAGGTCACTTCCATGCCGCCGTCCGTAAATGTTACGCCCTCATAGGACTGTCCGCTGCCGTCTACATAGTCCTGCTCAAAAACACCGAGGTTCTGGTTGTAGCCATACCCTTGCTGGAACGACTCAATGGCCGCCAGTTCCTCCCCGCCGAATGCCCACTCCGCAAATAGGGAGAGCGGACTTGTGAGCAGATAGACGATAAAGGCAATCAGCACCAACAAAGATATGACCGGTGCCAAAATGATGATGAGCAGGCGTTTCCGCGCCTGCTCATCCGTTACGGCCTGTGCCGCCAACTGTGCCAGTATCTTTGCTGTAATCGGGTCAACCGCCATCAGCGTCCACCCGCTTTCCCCATGTAAAACATCTTATAATCCGGAATCTCAAAGCTGATATGGAGCCGCTTTGCCCCCACCATGAACAGGGCGTGACCGCGCTTTCTGGCAAGCAGAAGTTCCTGCTCCGCTTCGGTCAGGTCGTAGAGCTTGGCCGTTTCTTTCAGGTTCGGGCCGTCCGTACCCATGAGCAGCTTATAGCAGGGAATGTCAAGGAGCGCCTGCCCATACTGCTTAATGCTCTCGGACAGGAAATCAATGACGCTGTGGCTGATGATCCCCAGCGCACCCTCGTATTTTCTGGCGCGTTTCATTACATTGCGGAGATAGACAAGAGACTGTGGCACTTTCTGGTCAATCATCAGGTACGCCTCATCGCAGATCAGCAGTACCCGTTCTTCACGGTTCCGGCTCATCTGCTCCCAGCAGTAGGTCAGCAGATTGAAATACTGTGTCCGCTTGATGCTGTCGCTGGTTTCCTGCAAGGCATTGGTATCAAGGCAGATAAAAGGGCTGTCCGTGGCGATGGTGCTGTGGCCGTTCCATATAAAGCTGTCGGAACCCTCCGCAATATCGTATAAAAGCAGGGAGAGGTCGGCGTAAGCCTGCCTGTCCTTTTCCGTATCCGCTTTTTCCTTTACCAGCTTGTAGAGGTCGGAGAAGATGGGAAAATCCGTGGGCTTCAGTTTTGCCACATCCGTATCCCATGTAATGCCGAACCGCTGGTACAGTTCTACAAGGCATTTCTTCAGCACGGCTTTCTGCATATCGGTCAGGGACGGGATATATAGGCTGAAAAAAATCTCAAGATTTTTCATGTGCAGCGCAAGGTCGTTCATGCCGTAGCCCTCGTCACGGTAAAGCCGGTCGGCTTCCTTTTCGCTTTCATCGTCACGGGGCGATGGGCGCACCTGAAGGGGGTTGAAACGGCCGCCCGCGCCGCCCACGGCGTTGATCCAGTCGCCGCCGAGGTTGTAACAGAGGTCTTTGTACTCACTTTCAGGATCTACGACAAGGATTTTTGTGCCTTTCATGTACTCGCTCATCAGGATATGCTTGATGGCCGTGGACTTACCTACGCCTGAATTCCCCATTACCACAAAATTACTGTTGGTACGGTCGCCGCCGCGCTTCCATACATCCACAATCACAAGGCCGCCGCTGGAGTCCTGTGCAAAATAATACCCTTCTCCATCATTGAAGCCGCTGCTGGCAAAGGGGAAACCGCCCACAAAAGTGGACAGCGGCACAATCTTCTGTAAAATACTTTCAATCTTCCCGTTTGCGGGGAATGAGGGGGAGAGGTGTTGAAAACATTCTTTTTGCAGATTGGGGATCACCCGCATTTTGCACTTCATCACGCTGACAATGCTCTCCGCACGGCGGCAGACCTTTTTGAACGTCTTATCGTCCCCCGCGATAGGGCAGACCTGTACGCTCATCAGCCCCACGGTTTCCCCCTCCCGGTCAATCTGCATGATGATTTTCTCGCCGTCCTCGGCGGCCTTTTCCGCCCTCTGTCTGGAAAGCGGGTCTTTGGCGCCCTCCGCAAACCCGCGCTGCTGTACCACACTGCGGGATATGGCGCTGATCAGCGTGGCGTTGTCCACTGGCTTAAAGCCAATCGAAACAATGGTGGCCGGGATATTGGTAATCTTGGAAAGCCACTCTGCGTCCACCTTTTGCGGATAACGGATCAGTCCATAGATTTTTCCGATGTTCTCCCCGATGGACAGGCTGTTCTTCTGAAATTCCAGCCCAACCGGGGTAATCACATTCAACAGGGCGCTGTTGGTTACGTCCTGCTCCTGCACGTTTTGTTGTTTACGCATAAATGTCCTCCTTCAGCGTGGGTACGCTGGCGCTGTATTCGGTATCCTCCAGATGGGTGTAAGAGGGGTTGTTGACAAGATTTAAGAGCCGGATGATTTCCTTTTCCGTCAGCACATCGCAGCCAACCCCATTCCCGCTGAATTTCTCCGCAAGCAGAGCCGCCCGTTTGAATAGGTCTTTTTCCACTCCGTCCTCGTATTTCTCCCATAGGGAGATATAAAACTGCCGCTCCACGATCTCGCCGGACAGGGCATAGCCGCTCATCTGCAAAATCTCCTGCCTGAGCAGCTCCTTTTGCTTATCGCCCGCGTCTTTGAGCATGGACTGCATATCCGCAATCAGCGGCGAAATATCCACCGGGCGGCTGACCGCCATAAATTTGAATGGGTACTGGATGTCTGACAGTTCGGCGGTAAGCTGCCGGATCAGGCTGTGCTTTTCTGATTTGCTGTATAGGTCAATGCTGATGGAATGTACCCGCAGGAAAGTCAGCACCATCCCGTCCTTTGTGTAGAGGTACTTGTCCTTGACATCACGGACGTTGATAAACTCCTGCGCCGTGCGGATAGCCGTGCTTTCCCCGCTGGCTGGGTTCCCTCGCTTCTGGTGCTTCAACACCAAAAGAAAAATGCCGCCACCCACAAGGGTGACGGCAAGCATGATGATTGGGAATAAAAGTCCCTCCATATGTTATTGTTCCTCCATTTCTTCGTTTTCCGGCTCTGTCCGCTGTTCCACCAGATCCCGGTATCGCTGCCGCTGCTCCGCAGCCTCCGGGGAATCCAAATACTCCGTAAGCCGCATATCTCCACGGGCACTTTCCAGCAGTTTGTCAAGGCCGGTGCTTCTGTCATAGATGGCAAGCAGCTTGTAGAAATCTGTGATACCTCGTTCCTCCCCATGCTCTAACAGTTTTTCCACGTTGGCAAGGCCGTCCGTTAAGGTAATAGACAAACTGCCCATGGTACGATACCATGGGCAGTTTGGGTTATAGGACAGGCTGCAGTTGTCATGGTCGAGGTCAAGGGTGATGTGCATTTCATAGTCGCTGTGCCGCTCATACCGCTCCTGTAAAGTGCGGCACTGTGCCGGTTTCACCGGATTGCAGAACATATCCTCCTCCGGCAGACGGGGATTATGATACTGTCCGTCATCGCCCAAATGAGAAAAAATGTAGGCGAGGCTCTGCGGTTCCTCCATGCCAGCCTGAACCTCTTTTGCCTGTGCCAGCCGCAGCAGCGGGGACAGGGCGTTTGCGCCGTTGTGGGCGGTAAAGATATGGCTTCCGCCGTTTTCAATGATTTGATAGATTGCACGGTTTCCCATGGCTCACCTCCATATTAGCGTTTAAATTCATCTTCCTGCTCTGGCGTCAAATCGCAGGATACCGTTTCCTGTGCTTTCAGAAGTTCTTGGTCGTTCAAATAATCCATACAGCATTTCAGGTAGTCCAATTCTTCCTTGGCGGCAGGCCGTTCTTTTGCACCGCCGTAGGAATAAGCGGTAATGGTTATCTGGCGGGGGTTGTCGGCGCGCCCAACCATCAGCATTTCCCTGTACTCCGCAGAATCCTGAACCATGGCAGGAGAGACATGGCCGGGCAGCATAAATTTCTCTGGTGTCTTATCTGTGCCGACCGTTACCAGTGAAAAACATATTCCATCCTCTCCAATATGCTGATCCAGACTTTCCTTTTCGTGCTGAACAAATGCTTCCCCGAATTTTCCTTTCATCCCATAATCACATAGCATATACGGGTAAGCAGTCAATTCCCCAATCCCCTCCAAAAACAGGCATTGATGCTGGAGCTTCGTCAGGCTTGCCTTGGCGTCCAGCGTATATGCCCAAAAGTTAGAGTAATGCTCCACCTGTGTATCCTTAAAGTAAACAAACCCGTCATGGTCACGGGTCATAAACTCCACGTCAAGATAGGCGGGTTTTCGATAGGTTCCCTGCGAAACGCTGGCGTATAGCTCATCAACCGCCGCCCATCCCCATTCATTCAAACAGTTATTTGCCGCCCATTCCACCAGCTTCAAATGCTCCGGGGCAAGGTCATTGCCGTCATGGGAGCCTTGCAGGATTGCAAGCGTTTTATCCGAATGATTCATCGTCATTTCCTCACTTTACAGGGCCGAATGGCGATAGGTAATCCTTTGATGTTATCACTGGATTTTCCCCCGCCTCACACCGTGCACGAGACTTTCACCTCACACGGCGTTCCATCGGGAATTACATCTGGTATCACAAAACAACTTTGCACAATGGCAAGTTTTCGTAACTGGTTCAACTTCTTAATTTGTTTTACATTCAGGTTCAGACCATTTAACAGCTTAAAGATGGTGTCGGGATTGTTTGCGTGTATCAGCTTGTGGATAGCTTCTGAAACGATGACGAGGTTTTTGTAGTTGTCCTTGCCACCTAAATATTTAGGTGTTCGATGGTGGCAATAGACATCATCTTTTTCCAGAAACACTCCGCTAACTGCGCATTTTCCTTGTTGCGCACAATACAATGACAGGCGGTTGTCATTAAACTCAACGGAACAGTTTCGCACAGGATTTCTCATCAGATAGTGCAAAATGTTTTTATCTATCCGTTCAAGTCCTTTGTGAATATACTCTCTGCCCTCCGGTGTGTACTTGTTCACTTTTCGTACTTTTGCCAGTGGCTTTTTATAAGAAATATATCCGATTGGCACCAACACTTTGTCATAGCCGACAAAGCGTAACTGCTTGCTTTTTCCGTATGCCTCTTGAATGTGTGCAGGAATGGTGTAGTTACTTTTCTTTTCTTCAAGCTGCTTTTTGGTCTTTAACCTCTCTCGAAGTCTAATTTTTAGGCTCTTTTGAATAGGAAAGGCAATTTTCCGAAAATCCTTTTGAACGTGTGTAGCCATGTCATAATAATTGTGAACGCCTATGACAAATGAATTGTAAACGTACGTTGCTGCAAATTGGCCGCTTTTGTCCGCAGGATTTTGGATGTTGTAAATGAGCTCTCTTGCTTTCAGCGCTATTTTCTCTGCTGATTTTTCAGTGATGTGGCTTTGAACGATATATTTTGGTTCGCCATTTTTCTTTTTGCCACGGCGGTTCAGCTTCATCTTGAAGCCGAGAAATTCGGAGTACCGCTTTTTCAGATTGACGATTTGAGATTTTTGCTCGTTAATTTCCAATCCCAAACGATGATGAAGCCAATCCTTAGTGGCATAGAACAGCTTTTGCGCATCACCTCTGGTTTTGCAGAAAATTCTAAAATCGTCCGCATACCGAACAATGTGACACTCCTTTAGCTTTGTGAGATTACGCAGTGAACCATATCTACTGCTGTGGATAAGCGAACCGTTTGCGCTGACACCTACCGCATACTGTCGTTTGGTTGGCATTCCTGTCCATTGGCTGTGTATCCACCAATCCAATTCGTTAAGCACGATATTGGATAACAGCGGTGAAATGATACCGCCTTGCGGAGTGCCCTTTTCAGGGAATCCAATTCCTGCGACTTCTGCTTTTAGCATTGCTGATATGACGGAAATCAAGGTTTTATCCCGAATTCCCATTGTCCACATCTGCTTTAACAGCTTGCCATGGCTGACATTGTCGAAAAATCCTTTGATGTCAACATCCACTACAAATGAACAGTGGGTAAGCTGCATATGCTTATAGGCTTCGGCGATTGCATGTTCAGTGCTTCGGTTTGGTCGGAACCCGTGACTGCTATCGTGGAATTTCGCTTCACAGATAGGCTCTAAAATTTGTAGCACACATTGTTGTATCAGCCTGTCCATAATTGTTGGTATTCCAAGCGGCCGCAGTTTAGCCGGGTCGTTAGGCTTTGGAATCTCCACCCTCCGTACTGGTTGCGGTTCGTACCATTGCAGTTTTCGTTGTACGAGGTAAATCAGCCGTTCATCACTTAATTTTGCAAGATTTTTAATGGTTTTGCTGTCTGTGCCTGCCGTTTTGCTACCCTTGTTTTTCTTTAGTGTGCGGAAAGCCAATTTAATATTTTCCTCTGCACAGATAAGCGGCATAAGATTTTGAAACAATTTACCGTTCTGGCTGTCCGTATAGAGCTTATCAAGGGTATCTTGTAAATCGTAGTATTCGGCAAAGCGTAACTTTGCCTTTTTCTTCTGTTTGCCTTTTGCACTCATAGTCGGCGTACCTCACTTTCCGTGGGGATAGCCTTTCTTATTCCTACTCGAACCTATGATTTTGTTGTTTTGTTGTACTGTTTTTCAGTGTAATTCTCGACTGGTGGCTATCCCTCCACCGTATTTCTACGGCTTCATCGGTACTGTGCCACCACTTTCAGTCAGATAAAAGCAAGTTATTCCCTGTGGGGTTTCCTTGCTAACGCTTCATAACAGTGTAATCCGTTCCACGTTCTGACCTTACTACGTTCCGATATTCCTATCTTTTCACATATCCTTAGGCTGTCCTTTGAGCCTGTACGCTGGGCGGTACCTGTAATACCGCAAGGTTTTTCATGGGCACTATTTTACTAAACCTCACGCACGCCGCACGTTGGCGGCTACGGCATTTCTACCGTATTGACTTATAGACCCGTTCATTCGGACGTTTTGTCAGTGGGCGTCGCTCCCACATTCTCACCATAGATATTTTATAGACCTCCGGCATATAGGCAACACCATCCACCTCTGGACAGCTTTCGTGCAGGCATTGTTTTTCATCTGCTTACGGTTGCTCTCTGCCGGCTTCACCGAGCTTCGTACACAGTAGTTATTACACACCGCTGCGCACGTCGGAGTATCAAGGGGGCGTTTCAGGGCGTTACCCCGTCATTCCACCCATCGGAATATCAGTTGTCATTTCCGTTATATTATTCATTCGGAAATGCTCCTCTTTTAGCATCACACAGTCTTGCGCCTGTAAATGTTGTTACAGAATGATGTTTGTGAGGAAACGTATCGCACTGTGCCAGTCATCATAGAGTGAACCCCGGATGGTCAGGTCATCGGTCAGGTTAATTTGCAGCATACCGGCGGGCGTCCATGCGTCAATACACTCTACATAGGTGGTGTAACGCCCGTCAGGGAACCACACCGGCGAAAAATGTGATGGACGGCCATAGGTGCTGTATTTGTTTTTCTGAAACTCAAAGCTGCTGGAAAGTCCCGTGTTCAGGCGTTTCAGCAACCGCCAATAAGTCGCATAGTTAAATTCGGGGAAGTAGGCCACCACGTTCTGGAGTCCTGTAATATGGCTGCTGGGGGCGGTAGATCGCACCTGTGCCGATACGCTGGCATTCAGCCCATAGCCGCTTTTCATCTGCCTGCCGGATGCGGTGGGCGATTTTTCGTCAGGCTGGGTCTTGAATGTGGCTGTCAGGCTGGCGGAATACGGAATCCACGCATACTCCCACCACCCGTGATCGCAATAATACCCGCCGCCGTCCCCATCCGAGTGCCATACCCAATACTCATGCCACCAGCAGTCCCATTCGCCCCATGTCAGGCTCGTCACATTCGGTTTGGACGGTTTTGCCGGAATGGAATAGCCGTCATTGCGGTCATTGGCCTGCGGATCGGGCGGCGGGTTCTTGTCAAGGTCAACAATCTGCGCTGTGATATGATTGGTGCTGGTGGAGCAGTTGCTTCGGATTGTGATGGTAATGACACCCGGTTCCTTGGGCGTCCGCCATTTCACCCATGCAAGCTGACTTCCACCCTCCGGGATATAAATATCCGTGTGGGAATATGTCCTGCCATTGATGGAGAATGTCGCATAAGCCGGATTGTCTGGCGTTTTCTGCGAGCCGGTGGACAGCAGCACGGAAGTAACCACCTCTGTGTCACAGCGATAAGTCACATCGCTTTCTTTGGGCGGTTCCGGGTCTGGTTCAGAAAAGCGGACAATGCCTAAACCCAGTTGTGCAATAATGGTATCGTCATTCTGTTTATCCGTGGTGGAGCCGCCCCACGCCGGGAATCCCAAATCAGGGGTTTCAAGGAACATGGCAAGGGGGAGATTTTTATGCGTCAGCGATACCATCTTACTTCTAAGGCCGCCGGCCACCTGTTTATTATAGAGCGCCGCTTCCGTAGCGGTCATGGCGAACATCACGCCGCTGTATTTGAAATAGGCAATGGGTTCCAAAAGAATTTTGTAGCTGCCGCTGATTAAGTCATCATAGTTAAACCCAGTGGCCGCCGCTATGTCCCGCATGGTTCCCTCACGGCAAAAGTAACTGCGGATTGCTTCAATGTTGGCGTTTCCACTTCCGCTGCTGATAATGCGGGGCATGGTATTGACCGGTTTTATGGAATGATAATTTCCGTTATGCGGAGTCAGTCCAGTGCTTCGATATGAAATTTTGCTTACACTGCCAAAGTGCATGACAATATCCCCATTTCCCTGATTAGAGAAATCAATGGGGGTAGAGACAGGGGTATTGTCACTGTCTCTGATAATCGTTACACGCACCCCGTCACGCCCCGGCGTCCACGAGTTCTGACTGGTTCCCTGTCCCATGCCGCCGCCACCGCCGTCTATATTCGGGTTTCCGTCCGCAAGTGCCGGTACGGACAAAGAAAAAAGCATTGCCAGACACAGTAATGCTGAAAGGATTTTTTTCAATTTGCACCTCCAAAAAATGAGGGTACAGCCAATACGACTGTACCCTCATAAATGTTTTATTCATTTTTACATTTCGCCAACAGGCTTACCCGTTCCGGCGTTGGGCGCGGTTTCAGTTGAATTTTCACCCTCATACGGAACCCAGCCAAATCCCGGCACATATACCGCGCCGTCTGAACGGGTTTCCCCACCCTGCGGCTGATCCGGCTCCGGCTGGGGCGTATGCTCTGGCTGGCACTGACCGCTTGCGTCCGGGTTCTCTACCGGCGCACTGCTTTCAGGTGTACCCTTGGGCGGCTCTGCCGGGGGCGTTGCTTCTGCCGGTGATTTCGGCTTGCCCTCTGAGGGTTTTGCCTGCACATCCCCGGCCACGGTTCCCGCTGCGGAGCTGCTTTCTTTCTCTGGTTCAGACGTGGTTTCCGGTTCCGAGGTGGTTTCCGGTGTGGAAGTGCTTGGCGCCGTGGTGCTTTCCGGTTTGATTTCCGGTACGGTAACGCTCGGCTCCGGTTCGGGCTGGCTCTCTGTCTGTGCCGCAGGCGGCTGGGTATTCCCCAGCGTACCCATGTACCAGAACAGACCGGCTGCAAGGCAGACCGCCAAAGCGGAAAGCGTGATAATGGTAATGCGTTTCTTTTTATTATATTCGTTTTTCATTGTATGGCCTCACTTTCATTGATTGGATGAACAGTTCAGCCCTATTTACCCAAATTCTTTACCCGACTCCATTATAAGGGGAATCTGCCTGCGCGTCCAGACATTTTCCCAAAACCTTAGAATCTCCTTAGAATTTGGGCATATAGGCCGCCCGTGTTCGGACTTCCATTTTAAGCGGCGGCACCATGCTCCAGCCAAAGGACAGCGGGATTTCAATGGTGATCCGGGCGTCCGCTTCAAAATTCTTGTTTGTGTTTCCCGGTGTCAGGGGCGTGTTGACAATCTCCACGTCAAGTTCCGACAGCCGGTATTCATACCCCTCTGGCTGCCACTTGGTCAGCGTGCCGCCTTCCATATCAGCGCCCAAAAGAGTACCCATCCGGGCAAGTACATCATCATAGTCAAGGTTTTCCTGCCAGCGGTCGCCGGACAGCACATAGCCCCCGGAATACCCCTCCCGCAGACCGTTATAGGTTTCGTCATAATTGGTGGTTGCCACCGTGATGACCGACTGCTGGAGTCCGTCACGGACACCCTGCACGATGATTGCAAGCCGGAAAAACTCTGCCATGGCGCACATCAGCAGAAGCAGCCCCAAAATCAGGGCAACCATCAGTATGGTGGCCTCGCCTTTTTTGTTCCGCAGGACATTTCTGATTCGCATAGGCTCCACCTCACTTATAGTAGACTTCGGATTTTCCCGTTGCTTTGGCTCTGATCTCAATCGGGAAAGAGCCAAAGACGAAAAAGCCGATGTCCACGGTTTCTGTCAGTGTCACCTCGATGTCACCGTTTAGCTGCACCTTTTTCCCTCTGTAATAATCGCAGTCCCAGCGGATTTCCGGGTCAAGGCCGGTTTCCGTTTTCATGTCGCTGATGCGGGAGGACACGTCCGTGCCGCCCACAATTTCAGCCTGCCTGACAATTTCCGCAGCAAAAATATCAAGCTGCTGTTTGGCGGTAAAAACCGGCAGGAAGCTGACGGCAAGGGCAACCACCAGCATCAGGCATAAAAGCCCGATTGCCACATCAATATATCCCTCGCCCCGCTTGGATTTCAGTATCTTACAAAACATAAGCCTCCCTCCTTAGAATATCCCCGACATGGTGCCGAGGATCTGATAGCCCATCACGCCCATAAACAGGAGCAGCATACAGGCAAGGAGCATAAATGAGTATTTTCGGATTTTGGGCGGCCGCTCCAGCGCCAGCTTTTTCAGGCGTTGAAGCTCCAACTGCTTCATATCATGGGACAGCATACGGAAGAATGCTACGCCGTCATCCCCGCGCAGGACGCCGATCAGCCCCCGCACCACATCGGAAAGCTGTGCGCTGGACACTCTGGCCTCAAACCGTGTCAGCGCCCCCTCGAAGTTGCCGGTTCGCATATCCGCCACGGTAATCGCCAGTTCATTTTTCAGGGCTTTCCCGGCGCTCCGCTGATAGGTTTCCAGCATGGAAAGCACATCGCGGCTGGCCTGAAGTTCCTGCGTGATGGTTGCCACAAACCGGGGCAGTTCATATTCAATTTCCTCCCGTCTGGCTGTAATCTTCTTATCAGCCTTCGTGCTTTCACTAAAATAGACCGCAATCCCGATAATCACAAACGCCGGTGCAAGAATGGGAACCACCAGCAGGCAGGGAACCGCACAGAGGAATACCAACCCCGCCTTTACCATGGCTTCTGCCGCGTATTGTTCGGCAGTCATGGGGATTTCAGCGGACTTTAGCGTGGCGGTCAGCTTGCGCCGTTTGTAATCGTCCATGGGGAGAATCTTTGCCAGCTTTGCCGCCAGCTCCGTGATGATGGCGTCTGAATTTTTCGCCGCTTTCTTATTCTTTTTGACGGCTCCCAGCACCGCTTTGGTGGCTTTGTAGGTGGGAACCTTGAACGCCTGTGCCAATATCAGATACAGCCCCAGCGAAAAGAACGCGGCAAAGAGAAGTAAAATCATATTCTGCATTTTCGTTCCGCCTCCTTACCGCTTGTACTCAATCGGCCGGGTATGTTTGGCAACGGCGGCGATGGAGATAAACAGAACCACGCCGCAGACTGCCAGAAGTGCCTTGCCGAACTGCGTAAACATCAGTGTCTTGTACCACTCCGCATTGAGAAAATACATCAGCGGGATACTGCCCAGCAGCAGCACGATCATGGTGATGTACTCTTTTACTGGCTCAAAGAGCAGCAAGTCCAACTCCGCAGACACCACGCGCATATCACTGAGTTTTGCCACGATGGGCGGCAGGGTGGACTTCAAGTTATAATCGTCCTGACACGCCACCACCGCGTCCACCCACTCGTGGAACACCGCATTATCAATACAGGGCTTCATCTGCTCCAATGCTTCTTTCAGATTGGAGTTGATGAGTTTGGCCTGCAGCAAAAAGTTTCGGAACACCTCGGCCACAGGTGGGTTCAGATAGGGGGTGTTTTCCTCAATGGCACGGATGATGGTGTTTTTCCCGCGCAGATAGCTGGTAGTGATGATGGAGAGCGCCGTTTCCAGTTCCGTGTTGATCTGTTTTTTGTGCCGCCCCGCCGTGAATTTCACATAATAGAACGGGAGCAGGGCAAACCCCACCGCCAGCACCGGCACAAGCAAACCGTTCTTCATGGTAAGGGCAATCATTACGCCCAGCACAAACAGCAGCATGGAAAGGATGCACAGCACCGTGAACATCCCTGATTTTCCTGTGACGCGCAGGGTTTCCTTGGTTTCCAGAAATAACAGCTTGATTCCCCTCGGCTGCCTGTTCTTCCGGCTTTTCTCAATCCTGCTTTTCAAGGATGGGTTTTTCGGCTGCACATAGGCGGCCAACCCCTCCAGAAAAGAAAAGGGCGATAACGAGAGCATCAAAAAGCTGCCCGTTACCGCCAGTAAAAACGCAATCGTTACAAGTATTGTCAATCCCTTTCTCCCTCCATTTCTTCCCGGTCAATATAGTTGTCCAGATAGTCACTTAACCATGTACCGGCAAAATTTTCATGTGTTTTTATTCTCCATACCGCCAGTTTGCCAATATTCAACTCCACATCTTCCATAGGGAACAGCAGACAGGTTCTCCCTTGATTCTCGAATACAGATATATCACGGAATATATCCCCATTCAGCAGGATTTCTTCCTCTGTCAAAAGACCGTTAATCCCGTCAACCCATTCCTTTAAGTCGCCGCCGCAGCCTTGAATAATCAGCCCTTCCTTACCTCTCATATTGCTTAATTCTTCCATTGTAATCCGATTCATCATGCTTCCTCCATTTCCTCCAAATCTTCTATGAAATCCTCATAACCTTTTGCACGGGTGACGGTATCGGAGACTTCGTGGAGATGATCCACCATATCCCTGTGGCTCTCCGGCAGAACCTCCCCGACAATCTCTTTCAACACATCCTGAAGCGCGCCTAAAAAGCCCCAGCAGCTATCCATTTCCTCGCCGTTTTCGTAAAGCCGGAAACCGTAGCACTGACCGGACAGATAATAGTTGTAGGTTTCTACCTCGGATTTTAACAGCGCCTTTGCCTTTTCCACACTTTCCGCAGAACAGTTTCCATACTCGGCGCGAATGCTGTCGGCGGTGGCATAAATCCATCCCACCTGACCGGAATCCCATTCAGCGTGCTGGGCGCGCCCAATAAAAGAGGATACTGACATACTAAGCCCTGAATGATCGTAGAGGTTCAGCGGCAATATGAGGTTCTTTTCACTGGCAAGTGCATAAAGCAGTTGGTCTGGCAGCGTGTTCAAAATATCCTCAAAAATATCCTGCTTGTTATCCGCCATGCTTCCCTCAAAAAAGGTGGTGAACCATTTCTTAAAATAATCATCGTACTCACTGACCGTCCAGCCACCGTCAGATTGGTTGTACTCCAACTTTACACCCTCAACCTTGCCTGAGCGTACAAGGCTAATCAGCGCGTCCGGCTCTACACTGTCCCGCGCCAGCGATTTCAAGAGTTCGTTCGTGTCCTCAAAATCATGTTCGTCCCCTAAATTGTAGCGGCTGTGCCAGCACACCATTTTACCAAAGTTGTCATAATCGGTACGGGGATTCAACGGTTCATCATCGTACATGACCTGTAAAAGATAGGGCTGTTTCATTGCGACAAGGCTCATGCTGGACACCTCCTTCATGCGCAGAAAAGCCGCTGCTGCGCCGTATAGGACATACCGTTTTCCCGCAGGCGCTTGAGCAGGCTTTCCGATGGCGGTTCCACCTTTTCATAGTGGCCGATGATCTTCGGCTTGCCGTCCACCATCTGGTTGTCTGTAATGTTGAACCGGAACAGGGTACGCATACGCTGTTTCCCATCCGGCAGATATTCATACTCGCAAATCTCCATCAGGCGGCGGCTGTTGTCCTCCAGCTTTTTTGCAAAAGCCACAATAGGGAAAGCCTTGGTCGCCAGCCCCATCAGGGTGGCGTCATCCATGGAATAGCTCTGCTTGCACAGCGTCACCATGCGGTAATAGGTATCGGCGCAGGAATTGGCATGGATGGTGGTAATCACGGCATGGCCGGTATTTGCCGCGTTGATGGCCTGCATACTCTCGGCGCCTTTCATCTCGGCCACGGCCACACAGTCCGGGTTGATGGTCAGCGTGGTTTCTAAGAGCTTCACAAGGGTAATGTTCTGCTTGGGATCATCGGAAAAACGGGTGACAAGATGTACCACGTTGTTCAGCACATTCCCCGATTCGTCTGTCACAGTCAGGTCAAATTCCCGGCAGCCCTGTTCCAGCGTGACAATGCGTTTATTATAGGGAACCTGTCCCAAAATCCATGACATGAGGGTGGTCTTGCCGCTGGAAGTCGCCCCGGTGATACACATGGAAACGCCGTGGCAGTAACAGGCCGCCAGCAAGTCCAGCATTTCAGCGGTTGCCGTGCCAAAGCTGACAAACTGCTCTTTCGTGAGTTTCCGGGGGTTGACGATACGGATAGAAGCGGAAAGCCCCTTGTCTTTGTCAATCACGCCGTCCCCCATGACTGTGATACGGATTTTGTTGGAAAGATGCCCCACCACGATGGTCTGGGCACTGTCAAAAATCATGCCGGACTTGTGGAGCATACGGCGGATCACATCAATGGCGTGCTGGGGAGAATTGAAATGCTCTTTGCTCGGCAAAATGTCGCCGTTGGAATAGGTGATTTTGACGTCTTTCCACTGGTTGATGTTGATTTCCTCCACATCATCCCGGTAGAGATATTTGGTCAGGAACGAAAAGCCGGTCATCTCGCCGTAAATTAGTTCGCACAGTTCGTCCGGCTCGGTATCAGCCACGCCAATCCGGTTTGTTTCAAGGTATTTCTGGATATAGCTTTTAATCAGTTCCCGGCTCTCGTCCGGGTCGTCTTTCAGGGTAGCCGCATAATGCTTGGTAATATGCTCCTGCACTTCTTTCAGGACTTCCGGGAAAGGTCGCAGGCGGGTTTCCCCGCCCATAAAGCCAATATCATGAATGTTGATTGCTTCCTGCAATTTCGGGTTCCTCCTTTCGATTGAGGATGATTTCGTACAACTGCTTGGGGCAGGTGGGCGCCTGATCCGTCCTCGGCCTGCCCGGTTGGTTCCAGCTCCCGCCCCGGCCGGTGTAACAGTAGGAAAAGCCGCTTGCCCGCAGGCTTGCGCCGTCCTCGTTCTCCAAAATATAGGTAATCATCCGGTCATATCCCAGTGACTTTGCCGCCCGGCCACAGGCTCCGTACAGCTTGGAGCAGGCGTTCTTTGTGCCGTCCGTACACAGACGCAGCACTTCAACCGTGGTGTGCTGGTCGATCCGGCGTGACCGGGGCCGCCCCACGATGGCAACGCCACACAGACGGCCGTCCACATAACAGGCAAGGGAGAAACGGTGTCCCCTCACGGCCTTGTGATGACGGTGGTATTCGGTCACATAGGCGTTTGCCTCTGCAAGTTCTATGTGACGGATTGTAAACATTAAAACTCACCCCGTTTTTTCGTAAAGGGCAGCTTTAACCCGCCTTTTGCCTTAGCCGGTTGTGCCGCCTGCGCCGGGGCGGGCTGTGTGGACGCTTTTCCTTTTTTCACACCCTTACCTTTGAAAGCGGCCGCCGTCTGGAGTCCAAACAGATTGCCGAGCAGCCTGTCGATTTCCGTATTGTATGGAAGGCTCTCCTGCGCTTTCAGCGGTTGGAACAGTGTCCTCTCATTGTCCTGCTGTTCCAGCTCCGCCACATAGGGCAGCACATGGCCTACACCGCCATACTGCCCGGATACAGCCTCCCAGTCCTGCCCGACCTTTAAGCAGCCGATGGCGGTCTGGAACCGTCCCTTGTCAAAGCGGCTGTCCTCCAGCATGGGGTTATGGGTCTGGAAATAAGAAATCCCCTTGAGGTTTGCCGTCCCCAGCCGCAGCACCCGATCCGCAATCTCAATCCCCACAAAGGATGCGGGGTCGGCTTCAAATACGGCGGCGCAGTCCAAAATGATATAATCCGCCAGATACCGCAGGGAAACGAACAGTTCCACCGCCTTGTCCCTCGTAATCTTCGGGTACTGCATCAGGCTTTCCCCGCTTTTGTATCCCAGCAGGCTGATATAGTCGCTGTCCGGCACAGGGACACAGGCATTTAAGATATTCGCCTGTGTCAGCCCCGGTGCGGTCAGCAGTTCTCCGAGGGAAGTGTCATGGATGGCGTCCGGGGCAAGCAGAACCGGTATGACCGGCGTAAAGGGGTCGCAGAACACTACGATGACATTTTTCTTCCGCCTTGCAAGGGCAGCCGCCAGTTTCACAGCGGTGGTGGTCTTTCCGCTGCCGGGGCTGCCCATGACCGCTAAAATCTTATCCTGTTCCATCGTCTCGCCCCTCCCTTAGTCCTGTTCTCCGGTTTCCGCAGCAGCATTGGCGTCCTCACCGGGAGCCGGTGCCGGTGCGCTGTCTGTATTCTCGCTTTCATTGCCTTTGCCCTCGCTTTCCACAGGTTCCACCGGATAGAGTTCTTCCAGCACTTTGGCCTGTTCCTCAAGGAATTTCTGTGCGTTCTCGCTGCCGCCGCGATAGACTAAGGCGGCGTGGAGCTTCCCGGTCTGTTCCAGTTCCGCAAGGAGCCTTGCCTGTTCCGGGGTTGCAAGGACAGTAATGGTAGACGCAAGCTCCGCGTCCTCGCCGTCCTCCGGTTCCTCCTGCACATTATTGTCCGTGCCGCTGCTGGCGGTAGTTGCGATAATCTCTAAATATTGCAGTTCCGCCGGGATCAGCGTCTGTCTGGCCTCGCCCACGTCACTGGCAATCAAAGAAACAATATCGCCGCGCTCCAGCTTGCCGGAAAGACCGGCCGCAAAGGACTTGATGGTAACGGAAATCGCCCGGTTCGTGCCGTCCAACCCGGTCAGGTACTCATTTTTAAGCTGGGGTGTGTCAGACAGCTTGCTTTCCAGCACATAATCGCCTTTGTAAAGATCGGTGTTGGCATATTTCCCAATCACGTCCTCGGCCTTATACATGACATTGCTGGGGAGATTGTAGCCGCCCACTTCCACGGTTGTCAGCATTTTCGGCGTGATTTCATCGCCTTTTTTGATTTCCGTGTTGACACGCACGATTTCCACCTTGGATTTCAAGGCGTCGTTAAACATGGGCGTCAGCCCAAAGCAGATGATGAGGGCGGTGACAATACAAATCAGTCCCACCACAATACGGTTTTGCAGTAATTTTTTCATGTTCGTTTTCCTCCAAATTGATTTAAGTAGGCATCAGCGCCATAAAACAGCCAAAAGCCAGAAAAGGCGCAAGGGGGATGCTCGGTTTTTCACGCCGGAAAGCGGCGTTCCATAAAAGCCCCATGAACAGTCCCCATATCATCATCCAGACACCGCCTGTCACGCCGAGGGCAAAGCCGCTGGCCGCCATCAGCTTTACATCGCCGCCGCCAATTTTGTCCGTTTTGACGGCGGCAATCAGGAATGGCAAGGGAACCAGAACAAAGCCTAAAAGGGCTGGCAGGGTTTGAAACCCCACCAGCCCCGCCATGGCAATCAGCAGATGCAGAAAGTCCGGTATCTCATAAGTAGCGGCGTCACAAGCTCCCGCCAGTATTAGGATTTGGCACAGCAGGATAGAACGCAGGGCCTCCATGGAAAACCCGTGCAGGCATAAAAAGACTGCCGCCACCGCCATCGTGATATGTGCGGTGCGCGGCAGTTCCTCCCGCTTCAGATACCGGCGCAGCGCCATGTCACAGATCAGCCCTGCAAACATGGCAAAAAGCAGCGCCGCAACAAACAGGTCAATGTTGTCAATCCATAGCATTTCCGTCCTCCATTTCCTTTAAGATTTGAATAGATTCCCGGATGTCCAGACCGTCGATCTCATCGCCTAAACACGTCCAGCCGTCATAGCTCTGCCTTGCGAACAGTTCCACACGGGGAACGTCCCCCATGAGTAGTTCAATCCGGCGGCGCACCTCATCCGGTTTCTTGCTGTGGCGCTCCACCGGTGTGTCTACAATACAGTGGATTGCCTTGGACGCGCGTTTCGGTCTGCCTTTAGTCGCAATCAGACAAAGTTCCGGGTTTGCCCTCGTCCAAAAGCCCAGCCCCCAAAACCATTTGTCTGTCTGTTTTTTGCAGCGTTTCACCCAGCAGAAGCCGAGTGTCTTGTAAGTAAATCCCCAGCGCCGTATGGTTTCCAGCCCCTCCAAAAAGCAGGGGAATGTCACCCATAAAAACAGCACACAGTTCTCATCCGCAATCCCAGCCACATCGAGGGCATAGATGTCCTCTTTACCCATGGTGTGATAGTGATTCTCGGCGCTACGCCCCTGTCCTTTTTTAGAATAGACCTGATACGCCCATGGGGGATCGGCATAGATTACCTGAAACTTCATACACCGCCCCCAATCTCCGCCAGCCGCAGTCCGATTTCATAGACCACGTTGACCGTCACTGCGTTTCCCGCCTGCTTATAAAGCTGGGCGTCACTGATTCCCACCGCCTTCGCACGGTCAAACAGGAAATCCTCAAAGGCTTGGAGCCGCCAACACTCCCTCGGCGTCAGTCTGCGGATACGGCAGCACAGCATAACGCCCATGCTCCCGCCCGTCAGCAGGGTTTGGGCGCACTGCTTCCCCACGCGCCCACGGCTGACCGTGCTGTTGGGATAGGCAAGGTTGATTCCGTCTCCATGTTTCGCCGTGGTGTAGCCGTCCTTTTTCGCTTCCCGGATTGGCAGCCCCTCGTCATAACAGCAGATTAAAATGCCATGCTGATCCTGACAGGTGAGCGTAAAGCTGGGTTCCCCCGGTTCCTTGAACCGCCGCCCGTTCTGCCGTTTGTTCAGCCGGTCAGGGGTGATGACCGCCCTGACGCAATCCGGGTGTCCCTGACAAAGAAAAATACCAGAGGTTTCCCCCTTGAAATTGCCGATACCGGAATACTGCCTTGCCCGCAGGCATCTGGCCTTGTCTGTAAATTTAGGCTCTTTCGACAGGTCGATAAAGGCGGCGCAGGGCGGTATCTGCGACAGCACGGCATTCTGTTCCTGATTGCGGTTCAGCCCCCTGCCGTCACTGGCGGTCAGGGTATGGGCTTGTTCCAGTTCTCCGGTAATGCCCTCATTACGGTTGACTGATACGGCATACAGCCCGGTTCTTCCGGCAAACCCGCCGCCGCTGGCAGTCAGGGTGATGGACGTGCCGGACGGGTCGTAAATCCGCTTGCCCTGCTTTCCGTCTACGAGTCTTTTAACAGGCGCAGGGTTTGTTCCGCAGAAAGGAAATACTTTTCCGGCACATCCGTCTCTAAGATGTCCAACAAGGTACACTCTTTCCCGGTGCTGGGGGACTCCAAAATCTTTGGAATTGACAACACACCATTCACAGTCATACCCTGCTTCCCATAGTTCAAAGAGAACGGTGGTAAAAGCTGTGCCTCTTTCGCTTGACACAAGATGTTTAACATTCAGGGCGATAAGGTATCGGGGCTTATCTTCGGGAGCCGTGCCTTTGAGCAGACTAACGACCGTAAAAAAGAGTCCACTTCTTGCTCCATGAAGTCCTGCCATTCGGCCGCTGATACTAATGTCGGTACAAGGAAACCCAAAAGTCCAGATTTCAGCTTTTGGAATTTCTCCTGCTCTGAGCTGCTTAATGTCCTTGGCGTACCATTCGCCTTTGCACGTTCTTCCATCACAGTCTTTCCTCACCTCCGGGCTGCACATTTTATAAAAATTAGAGCCAGAGTCCAGCCCATACGGGCAGGGTTCCAGCTCATACATCGCCATATAGCTTTTGTTTGCGTATTTATCTATTTCGACATGACCTGCACAGGTATGCCCGCTTCTTTCGAGACCTCTACGGAATCCGCCGATCCCTGCAAAAAGGTCAAGAAATTTCAAATGTCAGTCTCCTTTCTTGAACCCCCACTCGTCCATCATGCGGTAGGGGTAAATCTGCTGGCTGCGCCAGAACCGGGCCATGTTGCCGATCTGGTCAACCACGCTTTGGTTGTTCTGGTCTTTCGTACACATCATCACACTGCCGAAGATGCCGGACAGCACCGCCACAACGGTCAGCGCCACATTTCCGGCAAATAGCCATAAAAGAGCCGCCACCGCCCCGCCGGACAGGGAGCCGATGGCGCTCTGCAACAGCTCCCGTCTGCCGAAGCCGTTGAACAGTTCGTTTTCCGCTTTTACCCCGGTAGGGATGTACAGGTTGATTTCGTTCATTTTGGCCTCCTATGCTCCGTAATAGTAGAACACAATGTCCTTAATCTGCCAGATACATTCCGCCAGCACATAGAACAGCACCGTGTTCTTGGCGCGTTTCTTAAACTGCGTCTGTTCTTCCTCCGCCCCTTGGAGCCGCACCATGCAGTAGATCAACCGGAACACGGCTCCCGCCCGGATCAGGACGATGACGGCCGTGGAAATATCGTCAAGGGTAATCAATGCCGCCACCTCCTTACTTCATCAGATTTTTTGCCATGCCGACCAGACGGACAGAGTGATAGATATTGTTTACCATACCGCCACCGCCGCCGGTGGGAACCATAAATTCGGACAGGAACCTCGGCGTCTTGATGGCAAGGACCAGACAGGCAATCCCCCAAAAGACATTGAGGTTAATCCCCACATTCATCATCATGCCCACGCCCAGTTTGCAAAGGCTGATCTGCACCATGACCGCCACCGTGGACTGAAAAAACTTGGTCAGGTAGGTCTTGAACACGCCTTTGTCATTGTCCAAAAGGCCGGTGCAGGCGAGGGGCAGGCCAATTCGCAGGATCATAATCTCCACGCCCCGCATGAGGAACTGGAAATAGAGGATAAAGTAGCAGATGACAAACACCAGCCCGAAAATGGCGGTCACAAGCCCCGCCGAGGACAGGCCGTTTACCCATGCCTGCCAGTCATAATTGGTGGATGCCCCGATTGCCGTGATAAGCTGGTTCGTCAGGCTCTCCGTAATGTCTGCCAGCCAGCCGTACATGACCGGAAAGCAGACGGCAACGGCGATTGCCTGCACAAACCGGATGATAAGCTGGGTCGGCTCACTGTCCGGGTCGCCGTCCGTCCACATGACATAGCACTCAAATCCCTTTTTTAAGAATTTCAGGATAATCAGTGATACGCCAAACCCCAGCAGGATTTGAAACAGAACGTCCACCATGCTGCCGCCGCTGGCCGCTGTCATGTACTGGTCGGCATGGAGCGTCATGGGAACAAGGTCTGCAAGCATACTGTCGATGAACGCCACCGCGCCGTTTAACACCGCCTCAATCAGCAGCACAAGGATTACTTCCAAATAATCACCTCCCTGCCCGGTGGGATCTGTTTTTCCCACCGGGCGTTATCTTCCTCACGCCTTATCCCTGCGGCTCTGCTTCCGGCTCCCGCTCCGGGAGCGGCGTTTCTTCCTCCGGCTGTTTTGCCTTTTCATAAGCGGAAAGAACGGTGTCCTTGATCTGCTTGTGAAACTCTGGTGTAATGGGGAAACAGATGTCTTTGTAATCCCCGGTTTTCAGCTTGCGGCTGGGCATGAACACCGCCAGCCCCTTTTCGCAGTCCGCCACACGGATGCCGGTAATCAGGAATTTTCCATCAAGGCATACCGTGGCGATGGCTTTCAGCCTGCCCTCGTCCTCAAACTGCGCCGTAATTTTTGCACTTACTTTCATGTGCGCTGCCTCCTGTAAAAGAATGGGCCGCCCCGCTCCATGCGGGACGGCCGTGCCGAGTGAAATTAACCCTTGTAATCAAACAGGTCTTTGATACGCTGGGTCAGGGTGGGGAGGATCGTATCCTTAAAGAGCATATACAAGCCCGCCAGCAGCAGAGCGCCGACCACAACACTGATAAGGATTTTCAGAGCCGTGTCCACGAAGCCTTCACCGCTCTGACTCGTTAAAGTCTCCCTGATTTTGTCCTTGGCCTGCAAGCCCTTGACATAGCCCCGGACTGCCAGATTATTGACCTTTGCGGATACCTTGTTCATCATGTTTTTCATTGTGTTTGTTCTCCTTTTTGATTTGAATTTTGTTTGGATATAGAAAAACCGCAGGCTTTCCCTGCGGATTCTCACGGTTTTGATGCTCCGGCTTACTTGTAGTAGCCGATGATGATATTGAGGGTGGCGCTGCCCAGCACCGCGCCGATGCAGGACACTACCGCCACCACAATACGGCTGTTCCATTTTTTCTGATCCATTTCATCAGCAGCGGAACGCCTGATACAGAAATAGATGATCAGCAGCCCCGCCACAACCGGGGCAAGCACCATCAGCCATGTGGTGGCGTCCTGAATGAGTTTTTCCGTGCCTTTGGCAATCTGGCTGTCGGAGATACCAGCCGCATATGCCGTGGTGCTGCTTCCCAGCATGAAAAGAGCGGCTGACCCGGTTACGGCCGCCGCCCTCAATTTGCTTATTCCATTTTTAATCGTCATCTTCACTCTTGTCTGAACCTCCTTTTTTGTATCCCTTCAGGGATGAAAACATTGCGCCTGCCTGAGAAGCAAACGCCTGTGACTTTTGCTGCGCTTCTTTAAGCTGCAAGTCCTTGGTGTAGTACACCCAGATATTCCACAGCGGTATTTCTCCTGTCTTTTGGGAAATGACAGGCCGCGCCGCTTCTCTGGCCTCCCGTACCTTTCGGTTATGCTCCGGGCCGCCCAGCCCGCACATCTTGTTAAAATGCCACTGGGACAGATCGGGGGCGGTCATCATGGCAGGGTGCGCCCTGCTGATTACGATTTGATAGGGGCGGGAGATCCGCCGTATCTCATCCGTGGTCAGAAGCTCCCGCGCCACAAGGCTGATACTGTGGGAGCTGCTTGGGTTCACATACCGCCCGTGCTGGCTGGATAGCTGGTAAGCCGAGGTGGTGTATTTGCCCAGCTTGTCGCACACGTCCTGCAAGGTTTCCTTATCATCCGCCTGTAAATAAATCCATGTCTGGCAGTTGGATTTGACGATGGCGGCGGTTTCCTTATCATACTTCTGTGTAAGCTGTTCAAAGGATTGCAGGAACAGGTTGAACCGCACCCCGCGCCCGCCTGCCACGGTCAGTTTGTTGGTAAAGTCGTTCAGCTTCGTAAAATTGCCGAACTCATCGAGGACAAAATTAACCCGGCGTTCCAGACGGCCGCCGCGCATATCCGACTGCCGCACCAGCAGTTCATAAAGCTGGGACACCATCAGGCTGGCGATTGGGTAATAGGTGGTCTTTTCATCCGGCAGGATCAGGAACAGTGCCTGCTTTTTCCTGCCGATGTCCGCGATATTATAATCACTCTTATGGGTGATCGAGTAAACAGAGCGGGAAGTGAACAGCCGGAGCGTGGTCAGCGCCGAGGTGTCAAAGCTGCCCTTGGTGCGGCTGGGCGCCACCTCCGCAATCGACATGAGCGCCCGCGCCGGATGGTCGTTGGGGAGCTTCTTCATGTACTCGCTCATAGGGGACTTGCCGCCCACGGATTTACTCATCTCCGCAATAAACCAATAGACATTGGTAAGGTTCTGGTACTGCGGGCGCTTGGCGTTATCCACCACCACACAGAGGATAGCCGCCGCAATCGTGGACTTCTCGCCGTTTTCCCAAATCTTCTCGTTGGAGGTGTTGTCGCCCACCAGAATGTTGGTAATGTCCCATGCGTACATTTCCGCGCGCTCCATATCCTTTGCCTTTACCGCGTCAATGACCGGCTGGAGCAGATTGTAGCGTGTGCTTTTCTCCGGGTTTTTAAAGTCAAGGCAGATTACCTCATAACCCAGCTTTTTAAGATACCCCGCCGTGTAGTCGTACAGCTCTGCCTTGGGGTCGCTGATTACCAGACTTTCCCCAGCCAGCGCGAGGGAACAGATGGACTGGATTACCAGACAGCGTGTTTTTCCTGACCGGGTTGCGCCGATGGTCAGGGTGTGGGTGTCATCCCCGATGCAGTACAGGGTTTCCCGGTTCCCATGCTTCTCCATGCCCACCACAATTCCACCGCTGTCAAACAGCTTATTGGGGTCAGGCGCTTCTTCCTCTGTATGCGGGTCCTCTTGGGGGTTATCCCGTTTCTGTCCCTCCTGCCTTAAATCAGGAGCCGCAACGTCATAAGATACCGTTTCAAAATTTTCATCCTCCTTCAATTCGCTTTTTATAGAAACAGGCGGGAGGGCGTCGGCTTTGTCCGGCTCCGTCTCGACAGAGCCTTGCCGCTGTTCCTCCCGCCCGGTTTCCCCATGTTCGGTTTCTTTTTTCATAAATGGCAGATCATCGTATCCTGTGTCCAACAGCATTTTGATGACCGGGTTTGCAGGGTCAATGTCCTGTGTCCGAAAGGTCTTGCCCTTTTCCTCCTCTTTGAGCCACCGAGAGGAACCATGCTGGAACTGGCCGACCGGAGCCGGTGTGCAAATATCCCCGGCCACCTTGATTAAATCGCTCTGATATGGCCGGTCGTTCTGCACCCAAAAGAGGACACAGCACAGGCAGATAAATCCCTCAAAGGAAAGAAACATCAAAAGCTGCTGGCGTTTAGTAAACAGTCCGGTCATGCACTGGAACAGAGGTACAAGGGTCAGCGTGTCATACTCCCTTGACAAAAGCCCGTGGAGCGCCGCCGTAAAGAACAGGTTGAAGATACTGCCAATGCAGATTAGGGCTGTGCTTAGAATCAGTTTTTCTTTTTTCTTCATCGGCTCATGTCCTCGTCCGGCTCCGCCACAGGCTGCAAAGCCGTCAGGTTCTCCCCCAGTGCGGGGTAGAGTTCCGTCAGCCGTTCCAGCGTTTCCGGCTTTGCAACGCCCCACACTTCGCCCCTTGCGATTGCCAAATGATCCCGGTCAACCGGATGGAGCAGATGAATGGTATCGCTGAAATGATAATCAGGAGCGCAGCCGGGACCGTGGGTGCAGAGCCATAGCTGGTTCAGCGGGGTACGGTGTTCCGCTGCCAGCGACTCATGGCGTAAAATTACCCACTGTTTTTCATAATCCTCCCTGCGGCTGTTTGGAATACAGTCATTTTCCGATAGCAGGCAGTTTCCGTCCGGGCTGATTGGGTAATACTGCGGAGCGGTCGGGTTCCGCATATAGAATGTCGGGATGCCATGCGCTGCGGCAAATTCTATTTCGCCGCGCATACCCTCGCTGATCTGCTTTCCCATCACCCATAATTCTTCTGAGTGGGACAGCAGTTCCAGCCCCAGCTTCACCCCCTGTTCCCGCTGCTCCGGGATGGTGTCGTTACACCACTGGCTGAAAATGATATGGGGAGCCAGAGCCAGAACACCGCTTTCCGCCGCCAGCCTGCAATATTCCACCGCATTTCGGATATTGGTATCGTAATCCCCGCGCAGGGGGCTTGCGATATAGACCTGTTTCATTAAATCACCTCCAAAAATGAAAAAACATGGCGCACACCCCACTAAGAGGTATGCGCCATGTCTTTTTCTAAGCTATTCTGCTGTCACTGTAATTACCTTGACTTCTTTCCCGATTTTTGCGGCATAGTCAATCGTATGCTTTGTGCCACGGCTTTTCCCGTCCCATATGGCAAGAACCATATCCGCCTGTTCCACCATTTCATCATTCCTTTTTAGAGGGGCCGCTTTGCCGAACCTTGCATAGTCCGGCTTGAACACCCTGCTTTCTATCCCATGTGCGGCAGCATACCGCTCTGCCACGGTGTCAATCCCTTTGGCGCCGCCGCTGATAATCAAGCCGCAGTCTGACGGGATATAAGGGGAGAGGTCAAAGGCGGTGATGGAACGGGACCCGGCAACCAGAACGCTGACGGACTTTGTTCTACGGATCACAAGCATCCCCTCCGAACAGTTCACTTCCACATGACCGCCCGGTAAAAAACCGCAGTCTGCCAGCCACTTTCCCTGCATCCGCAGTTGCGGTGTCAGAGGGCCTTGCCCATCCCGCACCCCATAGATTTTTAACCTCCGCGTATTTCTTTTTTCTATCTCTTTATCCTGCAACCTTATCCTCGCATTTCCTTATTCTTTTGGGAACCGTTCCGGGGCATAGACAATAACGCCTTCAATCTCCCTGTCCCCAAACTCAAAATTCATGTAATAATCCCGGATAAAACAAGTGGTGCAGATTCCGTTCAGGGAATAGATTTCCCCTGTGACAAAATCAATCATAGCATAGGGGCAGCGTTTCCCATCAGGAAATTCATCCGCCCAGCTTTTGTCCAGCTCTGCAATTTTGCTCATACAATCCGGACAGTACAGCGGGGCAATTTCTTCTAAAGTAATTTCCTTGCCTTCCTCCCATGACAGGCTTAAATCACAGATACCACGGCCGCCCATGACCATCATGTGACCGAAACGGCCATCACCGTCACCTACCATCATTGTACTGGAATACCCGGAATTATCCTTAAGCGTACCGTCATCCTCATATTCAAAAATCCGCAGATCACTGATGTCCCCGCTTGCAAGGTTCAGCACACCGATGGAGTCCAGTTTGCTGTAATAACTCCAAATACTCCTTGAACCGCAAAGGGCGCAGTCCTCCCTCGCCGCTGTTCCTGACGGTAAGCAAATATGCCGGGTTTCCTCTATCGTCATACTTTCCTCAACCGCCATGCTTTCCTCTGCTGACCGGGGAGCATCCTGCAAGGAACAACCGCAAAGGCCAAGCAGAAGCACCGTTATCAACACAAGCCCTTGCTTCATGGCTCAATTTCATAGCCGGTTTCTTCATCGAAATCCGGTTCATAATCGCCGCCCTGTGCCATTTCCTCTGTCATATCCTTGGCGGCCTCTAACTGTACGGCAAGGAACAGCGCGTCAGGAGCGTTTACCTCCGGTATCCGGCTTTCCTCCGGCATACAATGATTGTACTGGGACGCATATGCCTGAAACCGGTGATTCAGGGTAGCGTACAGGCTGTCCTCTGAAACAATGAGCGCCTCCGCTTCCCCAAATACATTCTTTAACTCGTTCAGGGGAATTGCGCTGGATGCCAGATCATAGAATAGGTACTCCCCATGCTTCTGGCCGAACTCCATCGCCGTGGGGGTCATATAATTATCCGCAACCGCTTCATGGACAGCAAAAAGCATCTCATGGTTATCCTGAGTAAAACAGATTCCGTTGCGGATTGGCAGCGTGTCTATCACATCGCCCTGCGGCGTCTCAACCGGCGGCCTGCACTCTCCAAAGTAATCCGACAGGGACACCTTTCCGTCCCGTTTAATATCCTCCATCTGCTGCATGATGGCTGTTTCCGCACGTTTGCAGGCTGCCATCTTACGCTGAAGGATCTCATACATAGGGATGTCCTTCATGTTCTCGTCATAGCAGAGCCAGTCGCCGTCCTGCTCCGCCATACTGACCGCCTTGGGCGACAAGTTTTTTTCGGCTGTTTCCTTTTTTGCCATAACGCCGGTGTGTTCAGTCCCATTCGCGTCCTTGGCAATAATCATGTAAATGTTGAGGGCGATTTCCGTACAGGTGTTGATGGTTCCCCATATGGACTCCCCTTGTGGTGGTTGGTGCATACTTTCACTCTCCTTTTTCTTTTTAGGATAAAATGCTATCACTTACCTGTCAAGTGACAGTATATAAAGTTAAAAAACTACCATACAATATATCTAAACCAATCAAGTGGAGGATATATTCTATGGCTACAAACAAAAAAGTGTTTACCCTGCGTCTCGAAGATGAAATCTTTGACAAAATAGGAGCCTTGGCAACCGCCGAACACCGTTCCCTGACGAACTACATTGAGTATGTACTGCTGAAGCATATCAATGAGGTGGAACAGGAGCGGGGCGTCATCAAGCCCGATTCTGAAAAAGACAATGACTGACGGCTCCGCAGACAGGATGCGGGGCCGTTTTCTTTTTCCCATCTTCCGTTATATTATATATTGCTTTATGTGGTAGTGCAATCGCTTTACCTCAAATAATTTATGCTTTTCATCGCAACGGGTAAAATAATATGGTTAGGAGGTTTACGATGCCGAATAATCATATTGCATTTGAAAACAAAGACTATTATATTGAACTGGGGTTGAACATTGCATTTTACCGGAAACGGGAAGGGATGACACAGGAAATGCTGGCTGAAAAGTCGGGTGTCAGCCGTTCTCATTTGAGTGCCATTGAAGCCCCAAATATTATCAGGCCGTTTTCCATGGAGATACTGTTCAATATTGCAAGGGCTTTGAATGTCGCCCCGTGCAAACTCCTTGAGTTCAGGGAGTAAAGGCTTCGCCGCAGATGGCGGGGCCTTTTATCGTTCCAGCGTATTTTCAATCTGGCTGAACAGCTTGGTAAAATCAAAAACACGTTCTTTTTTAGAAAGCTCCGGCACAATATCCTCGATCCGGTCGATCAGTGCCGCCACCGAGTCCATATCATCTTGGTTTAAGTCGTTGTCCACGGTACGCATTTTGACAAGACCGGCATGGAGGATTTTCAGTTCCGTTTCGGAAAACAGCTTCTTCTCGTCCACAAGGCCGCTTCTGAGGGCAAAATCCTCAAAGGCGGCCTCTTTGTTGTAAAAATACCGGCGCTGGATGGCGGCGTTCCCATGCTCGGTGTCCTTGCGGTAGGTGGACAGCACATATTCAAAAATGGGGTGGTGCTTACACGCCAGCACAACGCCGTTATGCTCGTTGATCCTTACCGCGCCGCCCTGTTCCTTTCCTGTCAGCGCATCATCGTAAGGCTTATCGGCACAAATGCCGCAGGCAATGGCGGTAGTCTTTGCAAGGCTCAAAAGTCTGGCAATCTGTTTCTCGTCTACCTCCACAAAGGGGTTTTTGATGATGGCGTCCTGCTTGGAATAAAAGGCGACAGGCTTTTCCCGGTGGTAGATGTCCGCCACATAGTCGGGGGAGGACGGCGGCCGGATGGAGAAGCCTTTTTTCTCAATCGTTTCAAAATATGCCTGATAAAATTCTGTTTTACTTTTCATAGGTTACACTCCTTATCCATTCTCGTGCTGGAAACACTGGCGGGGTGACAGTTCCGGTTCTGCGGGGAGATAGCTTTCCATCTTTGCCATGAGCGCATTGATCCGGCTTTCTGCGGCGCTATCCAGTTCATTGTCCAGACAGACAGTCCGCGCACAGCAGGACACTAACAGCCGCAATTCCTCCGGTGAAAATTGCAGGGGACTTTGCAGGGTAAGGCCGCTGCGTTCCATGAAGCTGCCCTGTGCCGTCACCGGGTCATAGAAATACTTCTCCCTGTAAAAACGGCGGCGGTTATGCCCCGGCGCCGCTTTCTGGCAAGTGACAAACTCATAGCCAAAGAGGGCCGTCTGTCGGCACAGCAGCACCACGGCGGCACTCTCAAACACCTTATAAAAAGAGCCGTTTGTCAGGCTGGCCGGCTCCATCTGCTCCATATCCCCAAAAGGCGGCTGCACATAACAGTCAAGCTCCCTGCGGCTTTCTCCGGCTGTCTGCTCCAAAGTCCGTGCGTTATCGGCGTCATAGGCTTCATAAATGATTTCCCCATCCCGTGTGATGACGCACAGGAGCGGTTTACCAGCGTAAACCTCGGCGGCAAGATCGCCCTCCGGCATGGTTTCCACCCGGAAGCCCGCCTTACGAAGCCGTTCAAAGAAGTCCTGTAAAAATTCCTGTCTTGTTTTCAATTCACTTCCTCCGTTTCATCAGCTTTTTATAAAAATACCATGCGCAGTCCGGCGGCCTGCTCCCCATGGTGCAGCTTGGCACGTTCACAGGAAACTGATACGGGCAGCCCCGGCATGGATGGTCTTGTGGGTATTCATAGGCCGTGGCGCCGCTATGTTCCGCAACACCACAGCCGTTAAAATATTGTCTTTGCTGTTTTAAGTACACAGTTCTCCTTTCCGGCTCTGAATCTCCCTGCCGGAAAGCGGCGGGGTCAATGCTCATAGCCTTTATCCTGATATTTCAGGTACAATTCCTTTTTTGCCTCCTTAGACAGATCGCCGCCAGCTTTCAGCATATCCTCAAACTGCCGGTCATTCGTGCCGGTCATATCGGAAAGCATGGAGAGTGCTTCCAGCAGCATATTTTCCATATAGAACTGTCGGCGGCGCCCTTGGTACTCGGCAGATTTCATTTCCCCGTCCAGCCGGTTCAGGGTCTTTACCATGCCTAAAATACGGTTGGCGATGATTTTGTCAGCTTCCATGCTGAATTTCTCTTTCATCGAGGCCAGATAATCCTCGTTCCCGCCATAGAGAAGCGTCATCTTCATCCTGCTCTGCACATAGTCCTCTTTTTGCTTTTGCAGGGCGGGGAAATTCTTCAGCAGGAACCGCACCAGTGCGTCCACCTGTTTCCTGACCGCAGGCGGCAGAAGCTGATAAGCAATCCGGCCATGCTCCGGCAGGGCAGACTTGATTTTGAATACCCGGTCTGCCGTTTCCTCCAGCACCGTATCCTTAAAGTCAAAGGTATCGGAAATTTCGTCCTCGGCGTCGTATTCCTCCCGCAGCCGTTTATACTTTTTCGCTTCGAGCTGCCGGATATGGCTTTCAAAATCGTCCGCCAGTTCATCACCCAGCCGCCTGATTTCAGCGGCGGCAGCATTTTTTTCTTCCCCATATGCCCGGATTTTGTCCGGGAAGGTGTCTTTTATCATCTGCCTGCGGATTGCGTTCGGAATGGCGGGCGGGGTAAATGGGTTTTTCACCCGTGAGGACGTATCCCAAAACACCACATGAATATGCGGATGGCCTTTCTCCTTATGGAGCGCACACGCCCATTGAAGCGCACTTGGAGCAATCCCGTTTTTCTGTGCGATGGTAAGGATGTGGTTGTCTATGTATCTCTGCCATGATTTCTGATCGGTCAACCGCAGTTCCCCGGCCGTGGCCTCATCAAAGGAAACCACGCTGCGGTACATGGTAATGTGCTTCTTTGAGTTCTGGTAAACCAGTCTCGCAATATCCCGCCAGTCAGTAAACTCGGTCACAGTACCCGGCGTGAGTTTTCCAAACAGGCCATGGCTCATGCCCTCGTTTTTGGCAACCCTCGGCCGGGTGGCAATATAGCGGATATGGGCATAATTTTTGCTGGCCGTACTTTTATAGTTGGGATTTTTGAAACGCTGCTTATAGACTAAGATGGAGATAGGCCGTCACCTCCTGTCAGCGTTCCCATCCATCGTCCTCCGGCATTTCGTATTCCTCATCCTCTGCGGCCTTACACGCACGGGCATAGTTCTCCATGGTCAAGCGGTATCGGTCGGTTTCCTCCATCAGATAGTCCACACCGGTGGCCGCACTGGGCGGGTAGGGGACATACGGCTGGTAAAAATGGAATCTGTCCATCATGGCGTCCTTTTTGGGGGCAAGCATATCCATAAATTCATCATACCCATAGGGGCAGTTCCGGCGGATCTCCTGACAGGCCACATTCAGCCCGGTCAGGGTATCGCCCTGCTCCAGCTTGGACAGCACCAGCCCGCCTATCGGTTCCTCCGCCGTAAGCTGTACCTTGACTGCTTCCGTGCCGCCCACGGGCAATTCCCTCCATTCCGATGTGATGCCGATGCTTGCCAGATGATCCCGCAAATCGTAAAGGCTGCATGGCAGGGTCACAACCAGCGTCCCGCCTCTGGCCTGATTTTTAATCACTCCTGTTATCACAAGTTCCTCCTTTCATCGTTCTATCCCGTTTTCTTCCGCCCCGGTTATCTCCATATTGGCGTATAGGCGTTCCATCCGCTCATGGAGCCGCTGGGTCTTTTGATACTCCTGATCGTCCAGCGTCAAATTGCCTGTCTCCGGCTCCATTACCACTTCCATCTGGCCGGCGGCGATATAGCAGGCGGTGCAGGCCAGTTCCATATAGGGATAGCCCAGCCGGGATATATCAAAGGGCGTCACCTTACATTTGCTCGTCCACGAAAAAAGGTTATGGGCGATGTCAATGATCTGCTGGGAAGTCTCGTCAAACCCTTTGGTCAGGCGTTTGACTTTGGCAAACTCAATGCCGTCTGCCGTGACGCACTTCCGGGCGGCCTCGTAAATCTCCGGGTCATGGGATAAAAGATAAAAGGCCGCATGATAGGAACAGTCCAGCGGTCTGTTTCCCGTCAATGCGGCCAACTCTGTATAGCGTTGTGCGTGTGACATTCCAATTTCCTCCTGCTTTAATATTCTTCCTCCGGTTCAAATTCAAAACTGATAAAGTCAGAAAGTATCTGGTCGATTCCATATTTCTCGTCAATTTCTTCCCGGTACTGCTCAATCAGTTTCAGCTCGTCCTTGTCCGGTGTTTCGCTCTCTCCTGTGCCAACGGAATAAGCTGCGATGCTGACATTGACTTCTGTTTCGTCCTCGTCCTCCATCAACTCCTGATACTGGTCGCTTTCTTCCAATCTGTCACGGTCACAAATACCCGGCACCAGAAAACAGATATAATCATGATCCGTGCGTACCTCCACCTCTGAAAAATTCAGGCTGCGGCTGTCAAGCCCCAATGTTTCATGGCCTGCGCCGCCTTTACTCCCGTTAGTTCCTCATAGGCGTTTGACGCTTCAGGAAACTGCGCCATGCTGACCGGCTCCGTAATCTGCATATCTTCATAGGTCTGTACAAAGCCGTATGTCAGTTTTTTATAATCGACTTCCTCCTTTTTGAAATCCTGACTGAAAATCTGGTATGCTGCTTCTCCCGAAAAACCGCCATACTCCATATCTCCAGCCTTGATTTTTGCCGCAAGCATGGCGTGGAGCATGGTTTCATCAGTCGTAACACCCTGAATCCGCATACTGTCATGTCCTGCCCATGCGTCACATGATAATAAGATATAAATATCTTGTTCCATAAGCACCTCCTACAATTTGTCCGCAAGTCTGCGGAGATTGTCAGTGTCCTGCAAAAAGCTGTTAATCTGGAAATCCTTTTTCTGCATATAGTCCACCCCCAGCGTCACGGCCTCGTTTAACATCTGGTCAAATTCGTCCTCCGTGCCGTCATGGGCCATATTCATCAATACCTTAACCAGCAGGAAGAATGCCGCACCGTCCAGCTTGCCGGACTTCATCAGCATTTTGGCAAGGCGGCTGGTCTGCTGTTCCATGACCGCCTTAATGTCCTCGATGTGGTACACAGACGTAAATTCCTGCCGGATAATACTGGCGATAAAATCCACATCCTGCTTATGCCCCTCAATGTTCAGCCCCTTTTCCACAAACTGCCGCACCAGCTCCGATGTGGTCGTGTGGTTGGTCGCCGCCAGTTTATCCAGAGCTTCCAGCATATCCGGGGCAAAGTTGATGGAGCGTTTCAGGCTCTTTTCAGGCATAACAAGCCCCCTTTCTAAGTGGTTCCATTCGGAACCCTCCCATATAGGAGAGAACCCCGTTACAGGCTTTGCCTGTAAGCTGTTTTGCTGGCGGGTGGAACCCGCCTATTCCTGCCTTAACTCCAAAATCTAAGATTTTGGCACTAAGTAGCCCCCACCGTAGGCGGTGAGGGCTGTTGGTCGCTTCGCTCCCTAAAGGGCGAAAGCAAAAGTCTGTTCCCGGCCACATCAATAGTGATCCAGAAAAATAGTGGCATATCTGCAAACACGCTTTCCGTGGGCGGCAATCAAAACCAATACCGCAAGCCCGGCGATTATGCCGCCGCAAATCAAAACTGCTTTCATGTACGGCCTCCTTTCATCGTTCCCATTCGTCCTCCTGTGTGGGTTGCTGTCCGCACCGCCCCTGCAAATAGACGAAATCAGGAACCTTATCATGATTTCTCGCTTCTTTTAAGATACTGGAAATGACTGCGGCGTCTGCAAGACGGAACTGCTCATCCGCTTTTCCGCTGTTATATTCTTCTGCATAAAATACCATGAGGTAATCCAAATCAACAATCTTAGAGTCCATGCCGTTCTGCACCGCTTCCTCAAAGCTCATGCCATAGTAGCGTTCCACCTCGCTTTTATCCCCGCCGCAGCCATGCAGAATCAGCCCTTCCAGCATTTTTCTGATTTCCGCCTGCTTTTCTTCAGAAAGCTGGCAGACAAATACCGGCCTCATCGCTCCACCGCTTTCTCCGGCTGTTTGTCATCGGCCTGCAGCATTGCCCGGAATGTAAGCAAGTCCTGATTGAAGTCCTTGGTCTGCGGGGTCTGGATAAAGCACTTGTAGCCCAAATCTGTAAATGTCCCTGCGGAAACCTCCGCCTGTGCCTGACCGTGGTTGTGGGGCGTGCCGTCCGCCAGCTTGCCGTCAACGTCATTGTCATAGCAGAATACAATTTCCGTAATCTCCGGGTGGAGCTGCAAATAGCGGGAGAGTGCCTTATCTGACAGGCATCCCTCCGATACCCGGTGATCTTCCCGCCAGTCAATGCCGTTCAGCTTGCAGAGTGTGGCGTGGCTCATGGCGTCAATGGGGGCCTCAAACTCATAAACACGGTTGGAACGCCCCTCCATCGTAAATCCGTAGGTCTTATCCGAGTTCTCAACATCCTGCCGGAAATGGCTGTCGGCGCTGGGGGCGCGCAAGGCGCAGTATCGGGGTTTCCCATTCTCGTCATAGCCTACAAAAGCACAGTTATGAAAGCTATATCCGCTTTTCTCCGTTCTGGCTCCATACACCTTGCCCTGTTCTATCATGGAATACACGATTTCCTTATCAATGCCACGGGTGCGGGTCAGATAGGCAATCGTGCGGTCAAAACTCCTGTCTTTTTCCGGCAGAACCAAATCGCCGCGCGGTTTTTTCTCCACGGGTGGGATAGTATGCTCCGTCTGTTCATAAGCACGGCAGTTCAGGATGACTTCTGCCGCACTTTTGAAGTCGCTGGCTCCCATATATTCCTGTACAAAATCCACGATGTTTCCCTTGGAGCCCTCCTTTGAAAAGCAGACATAGCCCCGGCCATGCTTGAACAGGTATAAGCCGCCGCTGTGTTTGACATGGACGGTATTCCTGTCGCCTTTTTCAATCTCAAAGCCGTGCTGGACGGCAAAATCAATCAGGTTGGTATTATAAATCTGCCGCATCTGTTCCTCGGTAAAGGGCATTGCCCTTGCTTGTTGTCTCGTATTCGTCACCTCCGGTCTAAAGCAAAGCGCCCTGCAAAAGAGCAGGGCGGTCAGCGTTCCATATCTTCCTCCCATTCCGGGCGGTCGTTCACATTTCCAACAGCGTTTTTCGGATCGCAGGAGACAAATTCATGCTGCTTAAAATCCTCCAGCACCTCCCGCATGGCTTGAGGGAGTCTGTCCTTGTCCACACGGATGTCATCTGTCAGCGTGGCGGTATAGCCATAGTCATAAGCCCCATAGGTATCCCGGAGAAACTTACCCACTTTGTCCGGCATTTCCGGTTCAAACTGACTGATACAGCCATAGCGGATCAGGAAGTCCGTGGCACAATGCTCGCCGGAGGACTGTAAATCCAGTTCCAGCAGGGCGATACACAGTTCCCCGGTATTCTTGGACTGCACCACGCCGGGGAGCAGCACATAGCCGCCTGCCGTCTCCCGGCCAAAGGTTTCCGTGCCATACACCTCTAACACCCCTTGGTGCAGGGCGTTCAGCACAGACTTGGCATAGGTTTTTTCCTCTGTGCCATAGTCGGCCTGAAGCCGCTCATAATCGACTTTTGGCAGTACATTGGCGTTGATATAATCCACATAGAGGTTCATGGGTTCGTAATCGGTATGGATTTCCTTCTGCGGTGTTTGCGGCCTGTCCTTTTCCTGTTCCTGCGGCTGCAAAATGTGGAAATCATCTGCATTTGGAACCACGGCGAGGGAACGCCCGTTGTCCCATTTCATATGGAGCTGCCCCTGATCGTCAACGTGATCCACCGTTCCCCGCAGGCCGTCCGGCATATCCCGTTCGCCCTCCATGTGGTCAAGTTCAATCCGGGTTCCCACGGGATATTTCTTCTTGATCTGCTCCACCTGATAAGGCTTTAAGAATCTCTGCATAGTTCCTCCTGTTCCGCACGGTCAAGTCCCATGCCCTGTTCCAAAGCTGCGCTTTCCGGCTGTCCCATGGTCAGTTCCGCTTTATGGATAATGCTGTCCAGCAGACCGGCGCTGTCCCGTCCGGCCTCCTGCCCGGTCTGGATGGCAAGGGAACAGATCAGCCTCGTTTCCTCTGGCGTGAACAGCGGAGTACAGTCCTGCTTAAAATACTGCAACAGCTTGGCTTCCTGCGCTTCCATGCCAAATAATCCACTATTGGACAGGTGCTTTTGAAGCATTTCCCGATCTGTCACAGGTTCCCGTGTGCCGTCCCTATGCAGGGCATAGCAGCAAAGTCCTTTCTGTACCGCCTTTCTTGCGTCTAATGGGCCGATACGCCGCACATCATCGGCAGTATAACCGTAATCGTGGAGCCGGTCATGCTCCAGCCGCTTGATATATTCATCCACCTCCATGGGCTTTGCGGCGTCCCAGACAAGTCCATGGGCGGAGATAACGGCATAGGCAAATTCCTGTTGGTTCTCCACCCAATATTTAACGCGCTCCACCGTGCCGTACCGCTGGCCGATGGACTGCCAGTTTTCGTTATATTCCCGATAAGGAAAGGTACGGACATCATTCGGGCTTTTGAACACCACCTCCGCATACGCCGGGGCAAAGGAATGGGTGCAGAGATAGTCAAGGTGCTTCTGGTAGTCCATTTCCACAATATCGCCAATGAGTTTCTTATCATCGCCTTCCACACGTTTCAGTTCAATCCAGAAGGCTTTTACGTTCTCGTCTCTGCTTCCTCCATAGTACGTCCATGTGTTGGCGGCGCAGGTATTCTGGATGTAAACATCCCGTTCCGGGAAACACCATGTGCCGTTTTTCCGGGTGAGCCAGAAAAAATTGCGGTAGCCGCCGCGATCCCCGGCAGCCTCCCGCAGCGTTTCCATATCGTACTTAAAATCCGTCTGATAGAAGTCCGTGTTATGCTCCATGATTTTTTGCAGGGTGGCTATCACATCCACATCTACAAAAGCGGCGTTGGGTCGCAGGCTGTAACCCTGTGCTTTCAGGTTCTCCCGCAGTTCCGCCATGATTTCCTCCCGTGGGCCACGGACAGAGGTTCCGTTATGGCGGTTCCTGTCCGCAAACTCTGTCCCCATGTCCACCGGGACAAGCCGCAGGCCGTCCTCATGGGGGAGGACAAACTGGAAGGTTCCCTCCGGCTGTTCATCCGCAGGGGAAACTCCCTCAAAAATCTGCCGTAAATCACCGGACACCGTTTCCGGCGCCTGCCTGATTTCATAGATTTTCTCACGGGGCATAGTGAGTTCCCATAACCCGTAATCATTTGCGCCCCGTTTGGAAAGTGCGTTAATCTGGCTGTATTCCATGGCTGTCCTCCTGTTCCGGCTGTTCCCGGTCAAAAATCAGGTCGGGGATATTTTCCTCCACCTTTTCCATGACAGCCTGCAATTTTTTATCATCCTCATAGCTGATTTCATCATCGTTCCTGCCACGGAACACACAGGCATCATGGAGCGCCACCAATTCCTCCTTGGTAAAAAGCTGGTTCTCGTCAATCAGACCGGCGCGGAGGGCAAAATCACGCTTGGCACCCTCGTAATTGGTTTCATAGTAATGTCCCCACATCACGCCGGCGCGGTCATAGGTATATTCCCATGTGGTAAAGCGTATTTCATGATCCTTGGTCATCTTGGCGGCAAGGAGCGCAGCTCCAAACTCGGAAATCAGCCGAAAACCGTCCTCCCGGTCAAGACCGTCCACCTTCAGCGGTTTGGCATCCGCATAAAGGTCATGCGCCTGCTTCATGCTTTTCATAAGGGTATTAAGCTGGTTCCGTTCCTCTATCAGCGATGAGTCCGAAAAATAGAGCATACCGCCCGTCTTATCAAACCGGCATACTTCTTGTCCTGCTTTTTCAGCCCATAACGGCATTTCATCGGTGCCGGGTAATATGTCAAAGCCGAGCGCGGCCGCCCGTCTGGTAAAGGCGGCCGTCAGTTCCGGCGTTATCGTATGATCCATAAGTAATCACTCCTATCTTTCATATTCTTGTTCCTCATCCTGTTCGTAAAGTTTTACTGTGTCTGGCTCAAAGCCTTGATTTTTGATGTTGGTAAACCACTGGCTCATAAATTCTTTCAAATCCTTTACCATTGACGGTGATGCCATTTCTGTCTTATAAAAAATCCCCATATCGTCCTGAAGGAACGAGGTGGGGTGGATAGACTTTGTTTCCGTATCAACCGTAAAGGTAATCTCCGGGTCGCGCATGGCAGCGCCATTTTGATTGTAGTAGTGGGCAATACTGTACTCACCTCCGCCAATGGCTTCCAGTACCAAATCCTCAAAACCGTCAGATTTCAGCTTCATGTAATAAGCACTGCCGTCCAACACGGGAGCGGCAAACACCATCAGTTTCCGGTAAAGCCGCTGTTCCAGCGTGGGAGGGTGTCTCTGCGCCGCAGAATTATTCGTTTGAACGGTGGTTTCTTCCTCACCGCCATCCTCCGCCATCACATCATCGCCGTCCTCCTTAAATTCCAGCGCAAGGTCAAGGGATACTTTCCTCTGTTGCAGTTCCGCCAGCCGTTCTTCGTCTGCAAACGGTTTTTCGCTTTCCGCCTTTGAAGCCGCAAGCTGCCGGTTCAGGCTTTCCAGTTTTTGTTCTTCCTCATCCTTGCGCTCAATTATGCGCTGCGCCAGATTTTCAATACGGGTGATGTTTCCCAGTTCGGATTCCCCCATATCGGTCTGGTAGGTGCATTTCCCGCAAAGCTGGATATTTACACCGCCGCCCCATGTGCGGAGCAGACGAACAGAAAAACCGGCATAACTGCCCATATCAAGGGTATCGCCAGTTTCACGTCCCAGCTTACGAGAGCGCACCATAAAATGCTCCGCCGCCTTGGTGCGTTCCTCATGGAATTTCCCATCAATTATCATCTGAAATTCCGCCGGTTTCTTTTCGGTATAGGCGGCAAGGTCGGCTGTCATGCCCTCAATCTTCCGGGTTGTTTTCGCTATTTCATCCGGGTAATGCTTGGTGATATTGAGCCGCAAATCATTCTGCTGGGTCTGCCATGCCGATTTCAAGACCGTCAGGCGGTTAATCTCGTTATCCACCTCCATCTTTTCTTTCACGCGAGGGTCGGAAGTCGCAAGGGCCTTAAACTCGGCGTACTGCAATACGGTTTCATCCAGATCCTCACAGGTTCTAAGGGCGGAACGGCCGGTCATGATCTGGCTGATATACCGCTGTTTCTGCTCTAAAATCTGCCACAGGTAAGCGTCAAAGGTATTTTCCGTGATGTAGTTGAAGATGGATATTTCCTCATTCTCGTTGCCCTGCCGCAGAATACGGCCATTCCGCTGGGTTAAGTCGGCGGGCCGCCACGGTACATCGAGATGATGGAGGGCAATCAGCTTATTCTGCACATTCATACCGGTTCCCATCTTCTCGGTACTGCCCATCAGGATACGGATTTCCCCATTTTTGACCTTTTCAAATAACTGTTCCCGCTGTACATCTGTCTTGGCGTCATGGATAAAGGCGATTTCCTCTGGTTTTACGCCCTGTGCAAGCAGCGCCGTCTTGGTCGCTTCGTAAAAATTGAATGTGCCGTCATATTTGGGTGTGCCTTGGTCACAGAAGATAAGCTGGGTCAGTTTTTGTTCCGCCGTATCATGGTATATCTGTGCCACGTTCCGGGCGCATACATTGAGTTTGGTGTCAGGGTCATCCGGCAGGGAATCGTCTAATGCCCTTGGGTCAGTGGAGAGCAGGCGGGCCTCGTGGGTCAGCTTTAAGAAATTGTCCTCGCTGCTGTCCACGTTTCCGTTTCGGATATTCTCCGCCCGTTCCGCCAGTTCCATGACGATCCGTTTCTGCTCCGGGGTACAGGCGGTCTTGACTACCTGTACCCCGCCTGTTTTCAGCTTTGGTGTGGGCAAGTCCAGCATATCCGCCGTTTTGATGTCCGCAATCATGGCAAACATACTCATGAGTTCCGGCAGATTATGGAACTGTGCAAAGCGGTTCTTCATCTGGTAGCCATTGCCCTCCGGCTTGATTTCAAGAGAGGACACCACCTTGCCGTAAGTTCCCGCCCATTCATCAAACATCAGAAGATCGCGCCGTTCCAGTTCCTGCGGCTGCAAGGTCTTTTGCAGGACATACAGTTCCGCCATTGAATTGCTTACCGGCGTTCCTGTCAGGTAAATCACTCCCTTGCCGCCGCTGATCTCATTGATGTACTGGCATTTCTGGTGCATATCCATTGCCCGCTGGCTGCTTGCACCGCTGACACCAGCCACGTTCCTCATTTTTGTGTAGGAAAAATTGTTCTTATAAGCGTGGGCTTCGTCCACAATCAGGGCGTCCACACCCAGTTCCTCAAAGTTGATGACATCATCTTTCTTTTCCGCGTTGAATAGGTGGTCATAGCGGAATTGCAGGTTCCTGCGGAATATCTGCATCTGCTTGAGGGACCAGTCCTTATCGCTTTTCGCTTTCTGCTCACTGATCGCGTCAGTCACGGCGTCAAGTTCTGTCTGTATAGCCGCAAGCTGGCGTTCTCTGGACAGCCCGATCAGTTCAAAGCTGGAGTGCGCCATAATGATGGCATCATAATCACCGGCAGCAATCCTCCCGGCAAAGCGGCGGCGGTTCTTCCTTTCAAAGTCCTTTTTCTCCGCCACTAAAATATTGGCGTTGGGGTACAGTTCCATATAAGCGTCCGCCCATTGTCCCACCAGATGGTTGGGGACGGCAAACAGCGGTTTATGCACCTTGCCCAGCCGTTTCAGTTCATAGGCTAAGGCGATGGCGGCGTAAGTCTTTCCGGCGCCTACCTCATGGGCCATCAGCAGATTGCCGTCCCCATAAAGCCCGTGGGCGACTACATCCCGCTGATGGGTTCGCAAGGCTATATCATCCGACATATCCGGGAATGCAAGGTCGGAACCATCATAGACACGGGGACGGAGATTGTTGAATTTATCATTATAGAGTTTTGTCAGCCTTGCGCCGCGCTCCGGGTCGGCAAACAGCCAGCGTTCAAATTCCGACTTGATCTGCGCCTGTTTCTCACGGGCAAGGATGGTTTCTTTTTTGTTCAGGACATATCTGACTTTATCCTCGCCGTTTTCGTCCACATAGTCCACCCTGTCCTTTACCTCCACAAAGCGGAGATTTAAGGACGCTTCCAATATCTCATAGGCGTTCATTCGTCCGGTTCCATAGGTCTGGTTGACGGTCACGGAGTCTTTCTCTACGCCCTTGCTTGAAATAAAGTAGGCGCTGCTGAATTTGGAAAATTCCAGCTCCACGGCGTACCGTCCACTCTGGTTGTAATCGGCTGTTTTGAATGTCTCATACATGAAGTCCTGATACACGTCCAGCGGTATCCATGGCGTTCCCAGAGAAAAACTGATGTCCTGCGGGGTCAGCGGTTCCGGCTGCACGGTCTTTAGCGCCTCCACATTCCGGCTGAACCGTTCCGGTTCTTCCTCCGCCCTTAACATGGCGGTGGTCAGCTTATCCTTGACATAGCCGCTTAAATATTCCCCGGCGGTCTGCCAGCCGGAGAGCGGGTTCCCACTATATTCATCCGGGTCTTGGTAAATGGCGTCCCCCAGTTCTGCTATGATTTCCTCCGGCGTGGCCTTTCTGCCCTCCGGCATCTGATACAGCCACGACATATAGGCAAGATCAACCCTGCCTTTGACATTTAAGGATACCTTCAAGGCTTCCTCTGCGGAAAACACCGCCTTGGGCATCGTTTTCGGCTTGATGGTCGCCTTATGGAACATGGCGGACTTCTCAAACACGCCTTTTTCTGCCTTGCTCTCTTTTTCAATGGAGCGCAGGAGGGGAGCGTTGGAGTCCCGTGAAAAGGCAATCACGTTGCCATAAGAATTGAGATAACCGTAATCCTTTACGAAACGGTCATAAACCGTGTTTAAGCGGCGGATATGCTCTTGCAGATTACTTTCATATTCCGCTGTGGGCAGCTCCCCCGACTGCTGGTTCTGGAAGTCAATCAAGGCTCGGACAGCATGGGTAATCTCCACCATGCCACGGATACGTTCCGCTTTTCTGCCAGTGATGTCCTGTAAGTACATCCGGGAATTTTCCTGAAAATAGATGGTGTCATCCACTACGGTGAAACTAAAATTCCTTACCGCAGGATCGGCGGGCAGGGAAGCCTTTAACACGCCTTTTTCTTCGGCATACTCGGACGTGGCCTCGTGGTACTCTCCCTCCAGATAGGACACCGCCCGTTCCAACCGCTCGTTTAAGTCATCGCCGGGGATGGGATGGCAGGCGGTGGTTTTCTCGTTGCCAAACATACTCTCGTCAAACACCATTTCGCCCAGTACCATTTCCGGGTGTTCGACAAAGTAAGTATTGAGCGGGAGTCCATCCTCGGTTTCCTCTATGGAAATCCATGGGCTGTTATCCTCGTCCGGCACGATTTCCCGTTCCCGCTTTTGCAGAAAGAGAATGTCCGTGGTGGCCTCTGTTCCCGCCACCTGTTTGAACGCATTGTTTGGGAGCCGGATTGCCCCTAAAAGCTCCGCCCGCTGCGCCAGATACCGGCGTACCTTGGAATTCGCCTTGTCCATGGTGTATTTGGAAGTGATGACGGCCACAATGCCACCCGGCCGCACCTGATCCAGCGACTTTGCCAGAAAATAATCATGGATACGGAAGTTGTGCCGGTTATAGCGGGGATCGTCCACCCGGATGGAATTGAACGGGATGTTGCCGATGACCACATCGAAAAAGTGGTCGGGATAGCTGGTCTGCTCAAAACCTTTGACCTGAATCTCTGCTTCCGGGTAGAGCTGCCTTGCGATTGCTCCGGAGACGGTATCCAACTCCACACCGTACAGCTTGGAGTTTTCCATGCGCTCCGGCAGCACGGAATAGAAGTTGCCGGTTCCCATGGCGGGGTCTAAGATGTTGCCTCCCCGAAAGCCAAACCGTTCCAGCGCATGGTAGACATGGCGGATGACACTCTGCTCGGTATAGTAGGCCGTGAGGGTGCTTTCCTGTGCCGACTGAAATTCTTCCTCTGTCAGCAGGCTTTTTATTTCCTCGTATTCGCTTTCCCAGCCCGGTTTCCCCGGCGTCAGGGCGTTTGCAAGGCCGCCCCAGCCCACAAACCGGGCAAGGGTAATCTGTTCCTCTGCGGTCGCTATACGCCCTTGCGACTGCAATTCTTTCAGCAGACGGATAGCAGCAATATTGTTCCTGCACTTGGTTTTTGCGCCGCCATCGTAAAGATGGTGTTCCTCGGAAAAGCGGTAATTCAATCCGCCGTTCCTTGTACGGGTATCAAAATCCCGCATGACCGTATCGGCGTAACCATCATTCGCCTGATTTACTTGCAGGGCGGCTTTCAGTGTGTCTTGGGTTTCCTCTGAATTGTCGCCGCTCTGAACGGCATTGACCACCATTTCCGCAATTTCGCCCTCTGTATAGCTGTTCTTCAGCAGCTTGCAGTCTGCAATCTCTGATACCGGCACACGCTCCCGGATTTTGAACCCGGCGAGGTTCTGAAGCTGGGAAACTTCCCCGATTTCCACCGTATGACCATCATGCAGGAATTTCAGGACTTCATATACCCTGTCACGATAATAGATGCGGTCGCCTTCTTGGAACGGGAGCGGCTCCGGCTCGGTCGTGTTCTGGTCTATCAGGTTGTCATTATCTCCGCCGCCCGTGTCCTCATAGGTATCTGACAGCGGTACAAAATCGAACAGGGTAATTTGACGGTTTTCCGGCTGGGCAGGCGGTGTGATGTCCTCCGTCTGTTCTCCGCCGGTAAAGGTCGGTTCCATCTCCGCCAGATTTTCTTCCGTTTCCTCGTCTTGTACGCCGTTCCTTTCATCCGCTTCATCTGGAATTTCATAGTCATCCAGCATACTGGCCTCGGCGCTGTACGGATACACACCATGGAGGATCAGTCGGTCAATATGGTCTGCCAGTTCTCCATATTCAAAGGAAAATAGCTGTCCCTCTGTCTCAAAATCAAGCCCGGTATCCGTGCCGGTGATATGCAGATGGTCGCCTGTCAGTGTGATGTAGTCGGTGTCCACGTTATGATAAAAGGCTTTCAGCGCGTTTGCCTTGGTGGTCTGCTTATGGCCGCCCTGAAAGAAATCACAAAGTTCCCGCAGCCATTCCCCCGTATCCGGCGTCACATCGTCCGCACACAGAACCACATCCACAAGGTCGGAGATTTCTTCCTCATCAAGCACAGGCATCGTTGAATCCGGTTCAGAGCTTATGGCTGTGTCCACGCTGGCGGCTTCTGTTTCCAATGCCGCCATTTGTTTTTCATAGCGTTCTATGTCCTGCTCTGTCAGCCATTCCGGTTTTTCAGGCACGGCATCGTACAACTCCCGCATTTTAGAAATCTGCGATTGCACACTCCCTGCCCATAAATGCGTTTCATTTCTTTGCCCCGCTCCTAAAAAATAATCACAGTCGGAACGCAGGCGGCTTAAAAGCTGATACTGAAAGGAAAAATCCGATTCTGTCGGCTGCACAGAGCCAGTTTGTTCCGGTGCGGTCTGCTCTGTTGTTTCAGCCGTGACTGCATCCTCTTTTCCCTCCGCAGGAAGGGAAGTGGGAATATCGGCCGGTGTCCCATTCCTTGGAGCGGCCTCCTGTGCCTCTTTGGGAGGGACAACGAAAAAGCCGCCCACAGACGGCTTTTTACCATCTGTGGGCGGCTCTTTGCGCTCGGTATTCTGTTTTGCTACCTGACTTTCATCACCAGTTCGTTCATGACGATTTCCTCCGCCTGTTTCGTCAGGCTGTTCATGTGTCCGGCTCTCTCCATTGTATCCTCCGTATCCGGCATCGGCTGTCCGCCCAGAAGTTCCTGTATCAGTTCTTCCTTGCGCCGATCCGCTTCCTCGTCCACTTTCAGGATTGTCTCGTTGATTTTGCCCTGTGCCACCAGTTCCGACAGACGGTGCGGGTGGTTCTCCATCATATACTCCTTCCAGAGCTTCCCGTATCTGCCCACCGGCATTTTGTCCGTCTCCGGGTTCTCGGAGATTTGCAGTTCGGGATACAGCATCCCGTCCGCTCCCTCTCTGTAACTGAAATTCATCAAAGGTTCTGTTCTCATAAATTTGGCTCCTTTCGTTTTTAATCGCTTCAATTTCCTGCTGAATTTCCTTGAGTATGGGCCTTGCAAGGGAAACCGTACAGCTCCCCAGCGCCATGAACATTCCCAGTGTATGATACCGGCTGATGTTTTCAAAGCTGTTTTCCTCAAACAGTTCGGTGGATACGCCGCATTTGGAAAAGACCGTGTAGGCAACGCTTTCTATGATAAGCTGGGTAAATTCCGCCTTAACCGCTTCCTCCGGCATACCATAGAGGGGGCTACTTTCCTCCCGCACCTTGAAGTTCTCCATATACTTGGGGAGTATCTGCGCCACCCGCTTGCTTACCAATTTATATAGGCAGGCTTCCATGCTGGAGGTTGGCACAGCATATTTATCATGGAACCGCAGCATTAAGCTGGGGCGGTATTGTTCTTCCAGTTCCCAATGATACCGCATGAAGTTCCTGAAACTTTCCTCTGTGCCGTTGGTATCCATGAAGTCAAAGAGGTTTTTCAAACTGGCTCCGGGGTTTTGCATATCAATAACGGCAATACTCTTGGCACCTTTGTTGATACTCCGCCCAATTCGTTCATCGTGCCAGTCATCCCATGTGCCGAGCTGCGTGGCATTCGGCTTCTGTGCGTAAATCAACACTGCATTATCAAATGACCTTTTGTAGAAACGTGCCACGCAGGACAGCAAGCCTTTCCATTCAGCCGGAGATTTTGTGTACTCCTGCACCGATTTCTGGTATAAGTCGGCAAGAAAGGTTGCTTTGCTCAAGCTGTCACCTCCATTTCCCGTTCTTGATTTTTAAAGTAAAAGGCGAGCGCCTTGTCAATGGTTTCTTCAATTTCCTTGGCGGTCTGCTGTGCGGTAAAATACTTGGTAATCACCGCAGACTTGACCTTGACCGGCTGGGGTTTACTGCTCTTTGGCTTCCTCGTTTTTTCGCCGGAGAGAATCTGCACGATAGCGGTATCGGTCAGTTTGTTGGTTTCGTAGTAATTGCGGAGTAATTCCGCCTTTTTCATATCCACCTTATAGCTGTCAGACTCCATCAGGTCGGCAATCTGCTGTTGCTTTGCCGTGTCCTCCACAAAGGAGAGATCGTAAGCGGCGAGAAACGCAATTTCGCCAGTGTCCACCCGTTCCATTAAACCAGTAACCAGCCTTGCAAGGCGAATATACTTCGCTACCTTGTCTCTGGAAAGTCCATATTCCTGACTGATTTTATCCCTGCTTTTTAACCTGTGCTGAACTTCAGCAGAAGTCTCATTTTCCTCGCAGCCATGCGGGTTTAAGAGGGTTTCAATCTCTGCCAAAAGGTCATTTCTCTTACCCTGTGATTTGAGTGCTTCATAATGCTCTGCAAGACAATAGGCTCGTTCTGAATGGCTCATATCAGCAAAGGAACGCTGACGCAGATTGGTTTCTGTGACAATCAGCACGGCCTCGTCATGGGTCAGGTTCTCCCGGATAATGACAGGGCCTCGTGTCAGTCCCGCAAGCTGGGCTGCGTTTCGGCGGTTGTGGCCGCTGAGGATAATATACCTGCCGTCCTCGGTGTGCCAGAGGATAAGCGGGAGAAGAATGCCAAACTGCTGGATACTCTCCACCATGTCGGTAAGCTGCTGTCCCTCATACAGTTTGAATTTGTGATTTGGAAAGGACTCCATCTGGTCAAAGTCCATTTCCGTCATGCCGCCATTTTGAGAAACTGTGGCAGAATTGTCCGCCGAAACCGAAGCAGGGGACTCCGGCTCAAAATTCAGCATTTCATCAAAATCTGATAAATCAATTCTGGGTTTACCCAACTGCACACACCTCCGTTTCCTCTGTCCTCTCGATTGCTAAAAATTCGTCTGCGAACCGCTCATAAGCAATCGCCGCTGGGTTATCCGGCAGGAACTCGCAGATTGTCTTGTGGTACAGCACGGCCTCCGCCACTTTGATAGAGCGGGGAATGTGCGTCTTGAAAATCGGGACTTTGCCTGCAAACCCTTGTTCCAGCAGCTTATGAACCTGTGCTGACAGAATGGTGTTGGGAGAATCCATGGTAATCAGGATGCCGTCAATACGCAGACGGTGGTTGCTGTTCTTGCGGATGGTCTGATAATGCTTCAAAAGCTCTGTCAATCCCTGCGTGGATAGAAGTTCCGCCTGTGTCGGCACAATGATACTGTCCGCGCACATCATCACGTTAATCATCGGCGTACCCATTTGGGGCATACAGTCGATAATGATATATTGGTAGCTGTCCTTGATGGTATCAACGTACCGGGAAAGCATACGTTCCCGGAAATCCACGTTGCAGAGATTACGTTCCAGTGTGAAAAGCTGGCTGTTGGACGGAATGACATCCACCCCACACTCGGTTTTCAGTATGTAGCTGTCCGGTTCCGGCAGTGGCTCGTCCTCAATGATTTTGCGGAGCAGGGTATTGATCGTAACTTCCAACTTATTGGTGTTCTTTACGCCATAGATAATGCTGGCGTGTCCCTGACCGTCAAAGTCAATCAGGGCGGTCTTGTGACCTCGTTTTGCTAAAAGGTAAGCAAGAGTAGTCGCCGTGGCTGACTTCCCCACGCCTCCTTTTTCATTCATGACTGCGATAACTTTTGCCATCGGCGTCTCCTTTCATGGGTAAAGTATTTTTGGGTATTGGGTAAATAGGGTATGGGTATAAAAATAGGACTTAATCGGTAAAACCCTTGAAGCTAAAAGGTTTTCTGATTAAGTCCTATTATATCTCTATCGTCAACATAAAATCGGTAATTGGTGAAGCCGTTTTCTTTGCAATACCTTTCCAGCATTTCTTTCTGGTTTTGGATACTGTTGCTGTCACCGTCATTTGCGTCGTCCACCGATAACCGGCAGTACAGGGCAGTCAAAGCGTCCAGGCTCAACACGTTATGGTATGAAAGCATTTCAGTCATATTTGCCATCATTGTGCCGCACCCCCTTTCAGGAGTGCATACAGGCGTTGATCCCGTTCACGCTTCCACTGGTTAAGTGAAATATCCTGGTTTAACACATAGAGCGTCGTTCCCTGGGTGTCGGCATAGTCAATAAGTTCGTCAGCAAGGAACAAATCACGGCTGAACCGGGAAAAATCCATAGCAGCCATAATAGCATATTTCCGGTCACCAGAAAGGAATTTCTGAATACCAGGGCGGTCAAGAGTACGGCCAGAAAAGCCGCTGTCCACCAAATAGATGATCTGCTCAGGGGTAAAGCCCTGTTGCTCCGCCCAAAGGGCCAGTCGTTTTTTCTGTGTTAGAATCCCCAAAGTATTGACTTGACTGTTTGCCGAATCTACACGGCAATAAAGCGCGATATATTCAATTTTTTTATTGTCCTTTTCGTTCGTCTGTAACATCATATCCTCCAATCCGACGAACTAAAGGGCTTGGGTTTATGCCTTTATTATACCGCACCTTTGCCGTCTTAGGAAGCACTTTCGCACATTAAAGTGTTAAATTTTTATTAACTGATGTACCCAGGCCAGCTTCACGTTCAATCAATCGCGCCATTTTGTCGGCAGCAGTTTCTTTGCTGTCCTGATTGAAGAAAGAGGACACAACATAGGTCGTGCCCTTTACCCGGCGCATCATCACAGCGTCCGGTTTCCTATCTTTGTCCATTTTTCACCTGCTTTCTATAAAAAGAGGGCACCGCGCCGGATTGCTCCAGCGCGGGCCTCGGTTATCGTTTTATTTAGTACCGTATTATCTGGACTTGTCATCGTCCATCGGCTCACCCCCGGTACAGTGGGAACATTCAGATCGTGCCGTGGTTATCCAGCCGGTAGCTGGCGGCCCTCCGCGTTCGGTGAAGTAATGCGTTTTCTACTGTGACAGGTCACGGCAATTTCCAGCCCACCACAGGCCGGGTATCAGCCGCCAAATAACCGCTCAGCCCCTTTGATGTTATCGTATTGACGGACTGCTCTGACCAGTCCGCAGGGGGTCGTGGCGTTTGCGCTATGCGTTGCTCGCTGTCACATTCAAAATCTGAATGCTGATATGAACGGATTGCCCGCTGTTTGTCAAGGTCCTGATATAGAAAAGGTCCTCCAATCCCTTTCACTATATAGGAGGGAAAGCGGGCAAAAGTTGATAGTCAGGCGGCAAGATTTTCACGAATTTTTTTCAGTGCAGATTTAGCGGAACGCATGACAGCCGCCTTATGACACCCCTGCATTTTGGCAATTTCCGAGTAAGAGTAACCGTAGGCAAAATGCAGAATAAATCGCTCACGTTGCTGCGGTGGAATATCTTGCAGAACGGCCTGTATTTCCCGCAGCCGTTCTATACGTTCATAGGTTTGTTCCAAAGGCTCCGTCGCCAGTTCAAAAAGCAGGCAGTTGTCAAAGGACCTCCCGTCAATATGTTTCCGGCGCTCATATCTCTGGCGTTCTTCCTGGCGGCGGCTATCCTCATAAACCTTGTAAACGTCCACCGACACTTCGACCTCCATCAGATTATGATCGATATTAGTAATTGTAATGACATACATAGGCCAGCCCTCCATCATGCAACGCGGAAAAAAGCGACGATCTCTTTCGGCGTATGTTCTGCATGAGTATCACAGAACTGTTTTGGTTCGCCGCAGGCATAAGGACAGCTTGCGGCAGCCTGACAAGGTGGCGTAGGGGCAGGGGCCGCTGTGATTAAAACGGATTCCCCAGGAGCCAGATGAATTACTTTGATGGTTTTTACCATAATAGAACACCTCCGATTTTTGTATTAGAGGGCTTATCCCTCTTATCTATCGGAGATTAGAGAACCTGTAAATTAAAGGGTAACGATACAATTTTCAAAAAATAAATAGACAAAGACAAGGGCAGTATCGCTTGGATACTGCCCTTGCTTTCAACTATTCGTTTAGATATTCCCTGAGCCGGTGGAACGCTCTTTGAAGCAGTAGCGTAACCGCCGCCGGACTACACTGGAATACTGCCGCAATTTCCTTGTACTGATATCCCTCCCAAAAAGCAAGTTTAATAGCCTGCTTTTGCCGGTCGGTCAGACGACGTAGGGCTTTGGCTAATTTTTCATTTTGGACAGTATCAATAAAGTCCTCGTTAAATAATTCTGTGGTAAAGTCGTTGTGGGGAAATAAAGAACGTTCTTGGTAAATGAGTTCTTCACTCATACTTTCCAGTGAGTAACAATGATAACGAAATCTACGGTTTGCATTGTTGATTTTACGATCTTCTTCATTTATGGTCTTAGTCCAATATTCGTAATCCATTTACGCCTCCATTCCAATCATTTTTTTGAAATAATTGGAATGGAGGCGATCTACACCTAAAAACGAAAAGGTGGGAATTGGAGATAAATATAAAAGCGCGTGCCTTCGGACACGCGCTTTTATGGATAGATTTAAATTAAAAATCTTTTTAATATGCGAGTCAATTCTATATCATCGATTGGCTTTGCTATATGGGCATTCATACCGCACTCCAGACAATGCTGTATGTCATCAGAAAAAGCATCTGCACTCATAGCTATAATTGGA